>Ga0100392_1001071_pt1 | contig 25309 bp, 8 predicted proteins | sample CryGeymeta201516_FD_81548 | JGI IMG/M metagenome (GOLD analysis project Ga0100392, IMG submission 81548) | Groundwater microbial communities from Crystal Geyser aquifers in Utah, USA - Crystal Geyser metaG 2015-16 | ecosystem: Environmental > Aquatic > Deep subsurface > Groundwater | place: USA... | reverse complement strand
GGGTGGAGATTGGAAACATCTAGCACTCGATTTTCTTCGTGGTACGTCGGCCCTTTCTCCCAAATTGTTCCTCCTCCTAAACACACCAATCCGTCCTGGCCAACATAAAAAGCACAGTGCTGTCCTGGTGTAACGGCTCGCAATGGTTTCTCCGTAATGACGGTATACAGTCGATCCGCAGCGTCGTAGGTAATGCGACAGTTGAGAAGAGGTTGCAAGTTTCTAATTCGACACTTGGCGTGCAAGACAGGCAGTTGCTTTCGGGTGGTACTGCCACTGTTGGACATAGTTTCGGTGACAAAATGACCGCAAAGGGGTGTAGGAAGATCTTCGACCATCCAATGCAAGTCGCGAATGTAAAACAAGTCCGTGTACAAGGCTGGATGATGTGTTCCCTGGCACACCATAATGCCTTTGCTACTAGAGGGATCCGTTTCGACAACAAACCAAGCTTCAGCAGCTCCCGAGATTCTTGCTCGTTGACCGGGGGCATACACCATGTGCTTTGCTGTGTTCGTGCCTTCTTCGTTGGCAACAGGCGCTCCGGTGTCGACATTGATAAACTGATAACCGTCACGAGAGGCACTCTTTGCCAACGGAGATTCCGCAAAATACTGCTCGATGAATTCGTTGAAACCTCCAGGTCGCTTTCCAATAAAGCAAATCCCCATACTGTCCTTTTTTCCCGCCGTCGGCAAATCAGCGAGTTCTGCAATCTCTCTCACGGTAGGTACATGACTACTGTAGATTGTACTATTTTGTGGAGGCTTCTTTTTGAGGAGGTCACCAAGAGGAAATATGACATTGTGGAAGGCGGAGCCTGGTACCGCCGACAAGAACAAGGATTGACATTTGGATCGATCTCGTGCGGTCAGTAGCAGCGGGGAAAGCACAGTGCTTGTATGTTGCCCCCAGGTCCGAACCCACTCCAGCGACGTATCAGCTTGCAGCATTTCGTCAATCAGATCCGAATAGGGATGATTATTATCGTATGCTCTATGCCAAAGCCTCGCATAATGACCAGTCGCGAGCACATCGGCTTTCAGGCGATCTTTGACAAAATCTTGTAAAGCTCCGAATTTGATGTAACGATTGCAATGGACGTCTGGGTTGCCTCGACGACCAGCCTCCACACCTACAGTAAATGGTTCAAAAACTTCCGTCCAGTATTCTGCGACAAAGGATGCCGGATGCAGCGGTAACCCAAGTTGCCGAGCCACAGCCTGGGCATCCTTCCAATCTCGATCTTTGGTACAATATGGATCGTCTTCATCGTTGGTATTCCAATTCGACATATGAACGGCTAATAGCTCGTGCTGACTGGCAAGTTGCTGAACCAAGTACGCTACAACAGACGAATCGACACCACCACTCAAAGCCACGGCAATTTTCTTAGGACTACTTTCTCGAAGAAATGGTGGAACCATTATCAATTCTTCACATGTCACGTCTGATGCGGGTCGTGCGGAGCTCGAGTAGGCTCTAGACTGTGAATGTTGGGGCTTTACAGTTTCGAAGGATTTTTTTAATGCTGTTGACTTCGTCAAATTTGTTGCTTTTTGTTGTTGCTCTTCCTTCTTCTCGTTGCTCCTGTTGCTGCTGCGTATTTTAATCCTCCTTGAGGCTGGAGTTCGTGCATCCCATGTAAAACCCAAAGCGTCCAACTTGGCAATACGTTCTGGTGACAATAGTCCCCGGCGATAATACGTTCTCTGGGTGGTTACCCAATTTGCCAATCCCACTGTGTCGGGACGATGCTTGATGTCACTCTTGGGTACCAAACAATTACCATGCTGGTCACGATATGTCTTTAATTTTTCATAATTTTCTTGCCAGAGTTCTTCACGCGTCTTGGTAAATTGAAATCCCAAAGCCGATAGTCGTTCAAGACGACTCTGTTCTAAACGACCCGCCTTGTGTCGTCGTTTTTGTGTAGCTACCCAAGTACCGAGTCCGTGAGGTTTGTAGGACGCTGGTGGAATACTACCCGGTTCGTGTTCCTCCTGGTATTCTTCCAATCGTTCGTACATGTCTTCCCATTCGTGTTGCAGTACCGTTTCTTCCAAACTGGTTTGATCCATAGCCCAAACAAAATCGATCGCTTCTAATTTAATTTGTCGATCGTGCCGTAGTAGGCCCTTGTGAAACAAACCACGTTGTGCGGCAACCCAATTGGCCAACTTCTTATTATGTTCTTGTCCTTTCGAACGTTGAATGACTGTATGGCCCTCACGACGATAATATTCAACCAGTTGCTCGTATTTGGTATTCCATTTCTTATCATAGGATTTCGTATCTCGTTGAGCCGAATGTAGCGTCCATTGGAACGCAATCTCTTCGAGCTGTTCATATCGATGCTCTAATAACAGACCCCGTGCTTCATTGTAACGTTGTTTGTCAACCCAAAATCCTAGTGCCGGATCTTGGTCGTACTTTTTGGGAACATTGGTACTGCCATTATGTTCGTCTTTGTACTGTTTCAATCGTTCGAATTTTTCTTGCCACTGTTTTTCCAATTTTTCGGCATGAGTTTCCCAATCAAAATGGATTTCTTCTAGCAATTTCGTTTGTGTTGGACTTAGTAATGGACGATTTTGCTTTTGCTTGCGACAAAAAGCTGACAACGATGGATCAGGAGAGTAATTACTAGGAACATTGGTGTGTCCGTGCTCTTTTTGAAATGCTACCAGCGAAGTATAGTAATCATCCCAAGGTCGAGCTATTCGAGAAGGTCTTCGTCGTCTGCGTTTTGTGGTACTAGTCGGCCTTTCGGTTATTGTGGTGGTGGTTGTATTGGGAAGTGTGATAGGAGTAGCAGTGTCTACAGTGGAGGAAAAGCAACGAAGACTTTTTAAAGTAGAATCGTACGCGAATGATCGCTGATGATAGGCTGCGAACAAATAATGACTTCTCGAACTGGCAAGTGTAGTTGGTCGTCTGGAAGGAATTCTTTGCAGTAGACTTTGCACGTAACGGTGAGCCATCCTTTTTGTCTATCTGTAACTAAAATATACAGCGTGAAGATAATGACAGGACAAAAGAGGTAAGATATTAGCTTAATAGATTGAAGAAAGTAGCTATTGTATAGTAGCTAGGCTAGAGTTCTTCTGCTAAAGTACTACAGTACTTACCAAGCATGACGAGAGAATGAGTTGTCTTGTTGTCTCTTCGTCTGTCACCACTCTCCGTTTATTTTTCGATTTTCAAATTTTTCAAGCTGCGCCTTGGAACAAACATGCGTCCAAATAATTGCAGCAGTTTCGGACGATCTTTTTCATGCAAAAAAGCAAACAGCAACAACTTTAATTAAGCAATAGTACAAATCTAAACTACGTACTACTACTAGCAGCTAGTACGTAGCAAAGTACTACTCTAGTAGACTACTAGTAGCAAGCTAGCTACTCCTCTAGCTAGATTATTTGCTACAGTACGGTACCTAGTAGTAGCGTCGTCTACTAGTAGTAGTCTACTGCAAGGTCAATCAATAATTTTTTATTACCAGGTACCAGTAGACTAGTATTGAGTAGACTTGCCGGTTACAACAGTTACAACATCACTACTTACTCTAGCTAGCTAGTAGTCTAGTTGTTATAATAGCACAAAAGATACCATCAGTAAAACAATAGATAATGATAGGATTAAAGAACCAACAACTGTATAAGAAGCGACCATTCACGAAGTTGATGGTCCTTGTTGTTGTTGTTGCGCTGTTGCTGCTAGTTCATTCACCACTGGCAGTTCGGGGACAAGAAGAAGCAGAAGCAACACAAGGAGAAGCAGCAGCAGAAGCAGCACAAGGAGAAGCAGCAGAAGCAGAAGCTGCACAAGGAGAAGTAGCAGCAGAAGCGACACAAGGAGAAGCAGCACAAGGAGAAACAAAACAGGGAGGAGTAGCACAAGGAGAAGAAGAGGTGCCGGTCCCAGAGGATAGCGAAGTAGCGCAAGAAAACGACGACGTACTCGATGATTCCCTATTTCAAGTTAACATCTTCGAATGTGTTGCACCGAAGGGTGAGCCCGCACCGACACGTACGACGCCCGTTTTTCCCGGATCTGTCATGACCTTGTGCTTTCGTCCCAAACACGAGAGTCGTGCTGCTCTCCTAAAAGTTGCCACATTAGATTTCGTGATGCACGGAGGTGCGACTATCCCTTCGATCCGTGACAATCAGGGTGTTCACGAAATGTCACGCGTCGTTTGTCCCTTTATGGACGATCCGACGCTGTGTATTGCCGCTGCTAAATTGGATCAAAGCTTTTTTGCCGAAGCCTTCAAAGTCACAGCCAAGGGAGAAATTATGGTTCAAGTGGATGATCAAGAGGAGCGGGTGGCACCATTTGAATACAAATTTGAAACCCGAAAAATGATGGCACAGGTACCAGTTGATCACGTATTTATGGAAGTGCCCGCGACACCTCCTGGCTTTCCTTGTACCAAACAAGTTAATATGTGGCTCATTATGGCACTGCTCTTGACACTACTCGAATTTGCCTTTTCTCCGAGCAGCAGCGGTAGTGACGACGGTGATGACAGTGCAGAAGCCAATAGCAAAAAGAAAAAGAAGGTTTAAAAAGAAAAATGTTTATATTCTCAAATGCATGCATTTATTTTATCTATTCTATTTTTATGGATTGCTTTCAACGCCGTCATTGCCTCAATGACAGATTCTCTTTGGTATTTGTACCTGCTCAGGGCGGCATAGAGGTGACCCCCTCGACTCCATCGAACTTGGAATCTGGGAGGACAATCATCGATTGCAGCTTGGTCACTGGTAGATGGATCGTCGGCCATGATGGCTTCGAGTTGCGCAGAGAAATGTTCCAAGAACCGTTTAGGAATAAAGTGATCATTCTGTGTCGCTACGACACGCATGATTCCAATTCGCTTATCGTCTGCCTTGGAGCTTGAGTGTTGCTGCTGTTCTGCTCTCTGGGCTTGTTTTTGACATGTGTCGAGCAAGGCCGTAAAATCAAACTTTTCTTGCCATGAATTCAATTCTTTTTTGGCATTATGAATTCGTTGATTCGTGCTGTCGTTGCAAGGAAGATCACCTTCATCATTGACTCCTGGGTACAATGCGTTCCAATGCACTGACCGCGCCAACATTCCTGACTGAATGGGATCTCCCGTGCCACAGCCTACGTAGGGTACACAGGCAATCCGCGAGACGTCTCCGCCCGCCAAACGAACTACTTGCGAGACAGACGCCGCCGTGGCGGCTCCCCACGAAAATCCCGTAAGACAGACCTGTGTCTCGGGTGATTGGTCTAGACAGTACATCGCTAGCGCGGCGCCTTCAAACGCAATGGCATGGCCTTGCACAAAGCTGTCAGCGACCGTGTTCAAGAACCAAAGTGTTTGGTCATTTGGTTTTCGAATACCATAATACGGAGCTTCGATAAGGATACTAGTCATGTCGTAGTCGACTGCCAATTTTTTGGCCATTGGAAGGCGTTCCACGATTCCCATCTCGGCGGTACCAGGAAACATGATGACCACTTGTTTCGGTGCACCGCTAATTAGTGGTTGAACCCAATGAAAGACGCACTGTTTTGACTCGTCAGGTAGCAGAGAAGCAATGGGACTCTCGAAGCGCCCTACCTTGACTATCAAAGCAACGGCTCTTCCGTTACGACAGATACTACCACAGAATGGACGAAATATTTTGGGATCGTCCCACTTTATATGAGATAGGTGTAAGAATCTGTCTTTGTTCTGCAGATTATACATTGCCTTGTCCAAGGTTTTGCCAGTCAAAGATAGATTTCCCCATCCTTTGGAAAAGAATCGGAATTTCTTGGCGCTGTTTGGCAGAAATAATTCTAAAGCATCCACTAAGGCCACAAAGAAACAGTACGACAAATCCAACCACCCCAGCAGCTTGCTGACAAATCCGCCACCAGAATCATGAGATAAGGTAACATCGGCTTCTTCCTTCATTGATGCGTTTCTACTTTGCAACTTCATCGTTTGTGTTTTGTGTCGCCGACTTTTCCAAGTAGCTGCTATTTTAGTCTAGGTCTAGGGTCTAGTAGTCTATTATTTTAGTCACTGAAATCTCAGACCGTCGATCAGATTTTCCTTTTATCTGAACTTCTATGAACATCTTGTGAGACAGCATCGGAACTCGGAACTGCCAAGATCCCTGATGACTCATTAATTTTTTGTATCCGAATCGTCTCACTACTATTGGGATGCACTTATTAATTAAGGCTACGGTTAGAATTTGAAATAAACAATGCTAAAAACATCTTTTTGAAAATAATCATTCAGTAACCGTATTAAATTTTTCGGGTTAGAGCATTTTTATTTTGGCACGAGTGCTCCAGCATGGATGACACGGAAAGGGATTTCTTGCACCTCTGTGGCTGGCCTGAGCAATGTTCTTCATTACTACCTGGTGTTACTACTACTAGTAGTAGTAGGAGTAGTACACAAGACACACTCCTTATTCTCTCTTTCAACCGCAGAGACGCTTCATGCAGTTGCGTAATTAATTAATCACTGTCCTATCACAGCCATGGACCTGCGATGGCTTTTTTTCGTATCTGCGTGTTTCCTTATTCAGCAGGAGATCCGTTCACAGAATTGCAATGACATTGCCGACACTACCAATTGTCCTTACATTGCTGACGGGACCTGTGACGCTGGCAATTTTTGTCCCAGCAACAGCGATTGCTTTGATTGTGATACCTGTCAACAAATGAATGGCAACTGTGAAATGTGCGCCCAGAGTGGTTGCGTTTATTGTCCCAGCGATGGACTGTGCTTAACCCAACCTATTAATGAACAAGTGTGGAAATCTGTCATTTTACAAAATCCAGCAACGTCGCGTCTTCCGGCGTGCCTTAGCGAATCTGACTGGACCACATCCTGTACCGTTCCACCCGATAGTCCCTACTCGGATCCCTTGTACAGTTCCCAAGAGTGGGTCTTTGATATGATGAATGTGCAGTCGGTGTGGGAGCAGGGCATTACTGGAAAAGGAGTAGTCGTCCGAATCAATGATCCAGAAGGTATTGATATCAACCATCCTGACTTGGCGGCAAATTTTAATCTAGAGATGAGCTGTGACGATCATTTGCCCCCAAATATTTCCAGTAACGTTCACGGAACGGCTGTAGCAGCCATTGCTGTAGCAAGTGGCAACAATGGTGTATGTTCGGTGGGTGTGGCTCCCGATGCCACTCTATCAGCCTGTCGGGGCCCCACGGCGCTCACGGACGAAAATGTTGCGGCATTTTTGGACCAAGAGTTACCCACAACACATATTAGTGTGAATTCATGGAATTTCGACTCCTGTGCCAAAAAGTTGGTACATGATCGACGACGCTTCTTGCAGCAATTGACTTGTCCCTTTGTCGAGCCTACCAACTTGAATCCGTGCCGGGAATGTGTGTACTTGAGTGACGCGGAATGTGAAGAGTATATTGTGCAGTATTGTACAACACGGTATGAGAAAGAGTATCCCGGGTGTGCTGAATTCTTGGATCTCTTTGTGGTTTGTGGATACAATGTCTTGTCGGACGTAGGACAAGCAGCCATTACAAGGGGTATTAAATCAGGAAGGGATGGACTAGGCATCATCTACATCTTTGCAGCTGGTACGTATTGTATTTTGTAACTTTTTGTCGTATTTTGTTTTTGATTTCTGGACGCTTACAGGCAATAATTCACGTCATTCTCAGGAAACGAGTACAACAGATACGAAAATGTAAATACGGAAGGATGGTTAAACACGAGATTTACAATTGTACGTCTTGAAAATTTGATGCTGACCATGCTATTTCTTTTAAGTTCTCCCAAACTTACACTTCTATTGCAACCTCGCTACCATAGGTCGTAGGTGCTGTAGGCAAAGATGGCAAGCATGCGTCCTATTCGTCGGAGGGTGCTGCTGTCTTCGTAACGTAAGTCTATTATCAAAAAGGACGATTCGCTACCGATGTTTCATCTTCGTTCACGTGCCACTTTCATCTTTCGCATTCTTGCAGCGGCCCTGGAGGAGACAAGGATACATTTGGTAACCACTGGACTGCCATGGCGGGAGGAGGCTGTTCTAATGCGCAGTATGGAACAAGCTATTCAGCACCTGCTGTCGCCGGAGGAATTGCACTAATGTTGGAAGCTAACCCAAAGCTCACGTGGCGAGATGTGCAAGGCATTATTGCTTCCACTTCTCGAGTTGTCGATCAAGATCACCCGTCATGGGTGACTAATGGGGCCAGAATAAAGCATTCGAACCTTTACGGCTTTGGAATCTTTGACGCACGCGCCGCCGTCGCAGCCGCCAACGTCTGGTTGAACTTTGGACCCGAGAAACAAGTTATTGCCGAATCAGGAACAATCAACCTTGGGATAGCCGATGATGCCACACAACGCGCAACTACCAAGGTGGTGATCGATGAGTCGCAAGCCATTACAGTCGAATCTGTTGTCGTCTATCTCCAGCTGGAACACAGCTCAAGGGGGGATCTAGAAATTATCTTGACATCACCTAGAGGGACGCCCTCCATTTTGCATCCCGCCAAACGTCCAGAGAAGCAACAATTGTCTGGAGAAGAACGGTGGAAACTCATGACCGTGGCCAACTATGGCGAGGCTCTGAATGGCGATTGGACACTGACCTTGGCAGACAAGCGCACTGGAAATCTTGGCGATTGTGCTGACTTGGGTAAATTCGAGTATCATCTTGAGGAGGAAGACGGCATTATCAAAGTGACGGATTGTGAGGTCTTGGAATTTGGCGGATCTTGCAGCAATGGACAAGTCTTGCGGTCGGGAGTCGCTAATTTGCGAGACAACAATGGTGCCTTAGCAACCGATATATGCTGTGCCTGTGGTGGAGGTACTCCTGTATCTACGGCCAATATCTTGAGATCATGGAGACTTGTCGTCTACGGTCATGAGACCTTATCGTCTGAAGAAGGTAGAAATATGGGAGCTCCAAATGGCAATATTGGAACTGAAAGCGAATCCAGTGGAGCGGTTGTGAAAGTACCGGAGCTTCTTTCGACAAAATTGGTATTGAATGGATTCCTCAGTGTTGTGTTCCTGGGTTGGATACTGTAGCGTAATTCTGTGCGCGCTCACTCTTCTAGAATAGCGCGAGGGCAGGGAGAGAGGGCTGTTTTGGTTGAGTCACGAGTCATTATTAAGTACAGTTGTTACAGTAGATATCATTCGCTGAAGTAATTACCGTATTTTTGATTTTCCACATCAATATCACAATCATCGTAACTCCTAGGACTCTACGATGGGGTGCAGGAATCCATAGAAGCCATTTCTGTTCAGACAATCTGTTTATGGCGGATAGACAAAATGCGGTCTGGGTTAAGGCGGAAAAGAAGCTCCTCCTATCGACGTGTGCTTCCAATATCATCGCTTCCGTGGCTACTTGTTTCAAGGATACCAGTATCCCAATCCCAAGTCTTGCAATGCAATTTACTCCAAAATTCTTCCTTTGGCTTCAGATGTGACAAGGCGCTACGGTGGCAGCTAGATAAAAAATGTGAAGCAGGTCGCATAGAAGGAAATTGTAGCGATTGTCTGGATTGCGATCCGTGTCGCCAATTATCTGGGGACTGTCAAGCTTGCACTGCCAGTGGTGTGTGTGTCTGGTGTCCTGGCGATGCCCTGTGTTCAGCCCTTGCCATTACAGGTGACACTTGGAGAAGATTGGGAGAGGAAGCCGAGTACAGAAATGAACTTCAACCCTCTTGTACGGCAGTGGAGGAATGGGAAAGCACTTGCAGCAGCAGCAGCAATACTACGACAGACAGCCTTTTCTCGGATCCTCTATTTGATGCCATGCGTTGGGTTTACGACATGATTAATGTAATTCCCGTCTGGGAATCAGGTGGACGGGGGCAGGGCATTCGTATACGCGTTAATGACCTAGGCGGTGTAGACGCAACACATGCAGAATACAATGACAGATTCGACAGGACAAGTTCCTGCAGCAAGTTTGAACAACCATCGGACGCTCCCAGCCAAGTCGTTCAACACGGTACAGCTGTAGCATCTCTGGCTTTGGGGGGAGCCGACAATAACCAATGTGCAGTAGGCATTGCTCCTCAAGCTATACTGAGTGCATGTACTGTACCAGAAACGACCAGTCCCAAATTCATGGCCAATATTATCGCCCACAAGTTAGATGCCATGGATATCAGTGTCAACTCGTGGTCCGTGGAAGCATGTTTGCTTCGTGATCGATTTCAGCAACGAGTCTTGCAACAGCAGGATACAGCATGTCCTTTTTCCAACATGATCTCAACCTCTCCCTGTAGCGTCTGCGGTACAGAGTTCATAGATTATAATTCTACCAGTTATGGTCTATCCGCAGCTTGTGAGCTTGCCATTGCGGTATATTGCACCTCTCGATTTGAAGAGGATCCAGAAGCTTGCAGTCAATACCTATCGAGCTACGCTGAATGCGACTACAACCCAGTTTTGTCTAAAGAAGAAGAGTCCGCCTTGGAGGAAGGTGTCTTGAAGGGGAGAGATGGAAAAGGTATTATCTTCGTCATGCCTGCTGGGAACGGATACGTTTTGGGAGATACAACCAACAATCAGGGTTGGGTCAATACACGTTACACCATCAGTGTTGGCGCCGTGGACAAGAAAGGTGAACATGCAAGTTACAGTGCCACCGGGGCTTCTCTCATGGTGAGCGCCCCCGGTGGAGACATTAATCACTTATCCAACAATTGGGTTGCGCATTCGGGTGGAGGCTGCCATGACATTGGTCCAGGTACCAGCTTTAGTGCTCCTGTGGTCGCTGGTGGCATTGCTCTATTATTGGAAGCCAATCCTGAACTTTCTTGGAGGGACATTCAAGGAATCTTAGCCGAGACTTCCCAGCGAGTGCATCCAACCTCCACCTCTTGGACCAAAAATGGTGCAGACTTTGAGCATTCTTACGAGTACGGGTTTGGAATTCTTGATGTAGAGGCTGCAATGGTGGCTGCTCGATCGTGGTTGCCTTGGACTCCCGAAGACTCCCTTCGACAAGACTCGGGAGTAATTAATCTAAGTATTCCTACTCAGGACAAGGTGGCGACAACTCTATCTTTCAACCAACAAGCAAGAGCAGCATTTCAGGTTGAGTCTGTGACGGTCGTTCTCGAAATCGAGCATCCATCACGCGGTGATCTGACCATTGTGCTTACCTCGCCACAAGGGACTGAATCTATTCTACATTTCGGCAAGAGACCAGAAAATAGGCATTTGGCTGCAGGCTCACAGTGGGAGCTGATGACGGTGAGAAATTGGGGCGAATTTCCTGCTGGGGACTGGGAGCTTTCTATCCAAGACGACAAGCTTGGAAATCTACAAGACAGCTGCGCAGACATACCGTGGTCGTTTATTCAAGATGCAGTGCCGGGGGCACCGACTGGAGCGAGAGTAACCTGTGCTTCTATTCGATCGAATAAAGCTTGCGCCGATGGACAAGTAGTCAAACAAGCAATACGCATGTTGGCCAATGCTGAGACTTTGCTGACCCCAGATAGAGCTTGCTGTACTTGTGGGGGCGGAATGCAGCCATCCACAAGTTCGATACTAGTGTCTTGGTCGTTGTTAGTACACGGCAGGAGCCCTGGAAACGACAAGAGCGCCAGCGGAAGCGTGAGAGCAAGGCTTTCGAGAATTTTTGTGCTACAGACTCTCGGCATGCTCTGGGCAACTTCGCTGCTGCTGTGAGGGCTGCTGAAAAATTATGCTTGAGCTGTACCATAAAAGTAGCCGAATGAAGATCTTAATGCCATTGAGAACTCGTCAGATTTTTGAATAAAGGAAACAGCTCGGGAGGTATCTGCTGACGCTCTTTTTTGTCGCGAGAAAAGCTGCAGGAACTGAGATTGCATCTGCTCCTCATGGTTTGCGAACCAGCGAATACAAATGATTGTCCCAGCAAGGGAGGGAAGCTGCAAGGACAGCATATAATTCAACCATAACACTAGAACCAGCTGCGTGCCACATAACGTACTGGCCACCTCCATCTAGTCGGGTCCGATCATCGTAAGTCCAATCACTATAGCTTTTCTCGCATCATACGGATTTCAGGTGCATTTATTTGTTCCCATCACCAAAGTGCTCGTTTGATCATGATCTGATTCTCGATTAAGTATCCTCGTCGTTCATTGGGACAAACCCCAATGCCTCAAATCTTCGTGAAAGTCTGCCGGAAGGATATCTGTAAAGTCCTTGATCATAGAAACGCACCAATTCCCAATGGGCCATCCATACGTGTCAGCAACGTACGTATCGTGAGATGGATCTTTGATGTAGGCTTCAACGGCTTGTTTTAATTCGTCTTTGGTTTCCAAACATCGTCCACAATATCTTGGACACACAACACCAACACCAACAGGATCGTGGGATTTGGATTTGACTGTTGTAGGAGGTAATCGATAATAACAAAAGAGACTAGTGGGACACCTGGATTTGTTGCCTCTGCCAATTCCAACATTTATACGTGGCAAATACATGACCTTGTCTTGGAGGCTGCGTTTGATTTTGGCACCTAAATTCGATGTCTTCTTTGATGGCAACAACAACAACAATGACGACGACGACGACGTATCGGATGCGACGGGATACAAGGAAAAAATGGTACCAGGAACAGCACCACCAAGTACAGGCGGAGCATTCACGGCAGCGGTTTCTGAGTGGGTCTTTTCCACAGCTGTCACACTGTCAATGCTTGAACCAAGATCAATACGGTCATTGTCGTCGTCATTGTCGTCGTCTTCCTCTGAATGACGGGAGGCATCCGCATCATCAACAGCAATCACCACAAGTCGTTTGAGCGTACGGACTCGATCTATCCATCTTTGTGTGAGAGGATGAAGGATATCTTTTTGGGTCGTCTCGATGAATTCTTGATACAGTGTTTTGATAGTATGCAGTAGCCGATATCGGACAGGTAAAAACTCGGTCGTCGTCGTCGTTGTTGTTGTTGTTGCTTGTTCCGCGGCAGTAATGGTTGCTTGTAATGATTTAAAATCGGAATCATTACCTTGAAGGACCCGTGCCATAATGGAGTCTCTCATACTATTGATACCTTTGACTTGCACTTGTTGAAGAGGCACGACAAAGTACCGTAAAAAGAAGGCCTCGACGCCAACAGCACCATTATTAGACGTTGTTGATGTACTGCTAGTAGTTGATTGAGGATTGGCATGTGTCCCACTCGACAAAAAGACGTTGTGGGGGTGCTGTTCGTCTGGAATAGACTGCGGTAATTGAATGTGATACAAACCCAAAATATTGGCATCTACATGATTCACACGATGCGCCAACGAATACTTGACGTAGTTGTGGTTGTGACCAATCGACGTTGTATGGCTGTGCCTTGTTGTTGCTGCTGCTGAACCTCCTCCTCCTCCTCCCGCTGTAGCATATGCCAAGAAGGAAAAGGAAACAGCCGATAGTACCATGAGACATAAAATTCCCACGAGAAAAGACTGAACAACCATCGATACTTTATCGTCTTGGTTGCTATCTTCTGATTGAGATCTAGATCTTTTGGAAGGTGAAAAGGTCCCGCTGAGACTACCAAAGATGGACGATATGCGCAGAGGATTGTCATTACCGGTACTACTTCTTTGATCGTCATTGTCCGATTCATTGGACATGCTGTCCTCGTAGGTGTGATGATCGTGTTCACTAATGCTTTCTTCCGACGACGACATGTTTGTTTTATGATTTTGACTGGATGATTATTAATATTCGAGTGCACTCCTTATCATTAGGTAGTAGTTTCGAATTGAAAGCGGCTCCTCTTATTAGAATGTTGTTTCGGTATTGGTTCTGCTTGTATCTTCAACCTTGATGTCACAAAATTTCAATTAAATGGTTGATCCACCTGGGCGCCAAACCTTGTTTTTGAGCGCTCCTTCTATTCGAATTCGCAGAAAGTGGCTGATGTGAAAAAATCATAATAATAATATTATGTTATTACTCCGAGTATTAAATTTGACACCGAGACGTGTATTTTGATATAGCGCTAGGGTATATTATTTATTACAATTATGTACAGTATGTGTTTTCCAAAACGTTGTATTTTTTATTAGTATTTTTTTAATGTTCAGAAGACACAACAACAAAAAAGTAATAATTATTTCAAGGGAGAGGTAATAAGTGAAGTGCAGTGCTTATTAGTTTCTCGTAGCAAGCTAGCTTGCTTTTGAGGAGATTAAGATGAGTGCGACCAGCATTAACAGAGACCGACAGCAACAGCAACGTCAGGAGCAACTGCCGCTGTTGAAAAAAGATTCCTCGTCGCAATCATCATTTTCTATTACAAAGACAGCCTCCGATGCCTTGATTGCTAAAGCGTCTGCTGTTCTGGTTGCAGGATATCAACCAATACCCAAACATGATGATATTTATCGTTCATTGCTGGTGTCAATGATCCAACCCACCAACGATAGAAAAAGTAACGACGACAGTAACAGTAATAGCTCTACCATGTCAATTTCGACATTACCATCATCATCATCATCAGCAGCAGCAGCACCACCACCACCACCACCATCACAACAACCATTACCACCACCAAGGCAATCACCTCTGGTTAGTGCTGGATACGCTATGCGAATAGCCAGCATGGCGCATGTTGTTCACTCGTTTGTGTCCATTCACGCAGCAGATGTTAATAGTAGTATCAATATTATCATTTTGGGTTGTGGTATGGACGTACTGGGATTGTGGGCGCAGAGTTTAGCATCATCATCATCATCTTCTTCTTCTTCTTCTTTGAATCAAATTCACATTTGGGAAGTAGACGTAATATCGGTCGCCCAACAAAAACGAGACAAATTACTGCAACAGGGATTAGTGATAGCTTCTTCTACCAGCAGCAGCAATAATAATAATAACGAAACGAATGGACTTGTCCTGGAAGGTTGTATCCAAAACAACAAAAACCAGCAACAACAACAATATACAGAGTCACAAGACTGTAATTACCATTTAATCGCGGCAGATTTGAGATGCCTCGATTCATTGGATGCCTCTTTAAAGCAAGCCATGACAGTAGTATCTGACGAACATTTAGAACGTCCAACTCTGGTCATGTTGGAATTAGTCTTGGCGTATCTGGGAAACGAAAGCACGGACCGACTGTTACAATGGTGCGCCACGAATCTACTGTACTCACCGTCGCTCGCTAGTAGTGGTGGCAGCAGTGCACTCGTTGCCTTTGAGGCCTTGGGAGAAACAACAATAGTAAGCAATGACAAAGACAATACTGAAATCAACACAACAACCAAGACTAGTAGTGTTTTTCAATCCTATCAGAAAGAGTACACTCGGCAGTTTCAAGCAAAGCTACAACGAGGTCAAACCAGAACCACCGAAGACCAACTACAACTGCAATCAGCAAAAGAAACAGTCAATTTTCATCCGTTAGGGCGGACTTGCAAGCAGGTTCAACAGCATATTGCTAAATTGACAGGATACCATCGAGGAACCGTCCACACATGTTTAGCTGGAACATCCAGTTACTGGGCACAAAAGCAATCTCCTTCCGTTCAACTTGATGTTCCCGAGGGAGAAATGTTTGACGAACACGCTGCTTTGACACTGCATTTGGCTTCGTATGTACAAGTCGTCGCTTTTCATGAATCCACAAGAAATCTCACTACTTTGACACAATTTCGATTAAAACAGAGACTATGTCCTTGGAAGTATCCTCCAGGATGTTTCCGACAAATCGCAACCAACAATGATACTGCTACCATCACATTTGTTACTCCGTTAGAGTCTTGTGATGAAGCAGCGATACGCACTTTATTTCAAACAACGTACGAGAGTCTCGGTCAATCTCGTCCAGCCGTCAAAAGGTTGGTCAAGACGGCTCTGAAAAAAGAGTTTAGTACTCGCAGTAGTAGTAATGATGGTGGACCATCAAACGAAGATGAATCCTGTATTCGACGTGGATATCAACAGCACGGAGGTGATTTTTTTGTCGCTGTCCAGTACACAACAAAACAAAACGAGCAGCCAGCAGGTAAGCGACAGGTACTAGGTGGTATTGGCGTCAGAAAATGGAGTCAGCGGATGCCAAAAATTACGCAGGAGTTCGAAAATTTACAACCAATCTACGAGATCCACCGTTTCTTTGTATCGCAAGAACATCGTCGTCAGGGCATTGGTAAAGCACTGCTGCAAATGGCGGAATCCTTTGTTGCCTCCCAGGTAGCATCCAAGACGAAGAAACGATATCGAACAGTCGCCGCTACCTTATCATTGCTTGAAGAGGCAAATCAAATTTATTTGAAGCATGGTTACTACCTGTTGGAGGAAAGCTGCATAGGAGATCTTCAGATGAAAACGTACGCCAAGGATGTCTGGATTGAATAATAACGTGCAAAGTTGGGGTTGGGTCATCGCATCGAAGCTCCAACCATCCATTACTCAAGCTTCTGTGGTAGTAGCAGTCAGGGTTGAGCAGTATGACTGGCCTATTCCGATCCTGTAGGTATTCCAAACCGCGGCGACCTCTGTTCTGTGGACTGCAACTGCAATACCGGTCTGAGAAAGAGATTCCCATTCCAGCAGTACTACTACTAGACTAGTAGTACTCGTACGTGGTACCGAGTACAGTAGTGTAGTGCATCTTCAGGGAGAGAACATCGTCATTATTTTTTCTATCTTGGACCTCTTGGCATGAGGTTTGCGGTAAAAAAATAATCTCCTCAGAGGAGGTGTGCGTATGAGAAAATAATAAGTAACGGGCACAGATACAAACGTAATTATTTCATTAGACTACTAGACTACTCTACTAGTACTACCAGGCACTCGGTGCTAGATAGAGACTATTACTAGCTAGTTGACTACTAGTAGTAGTAGTACTGCGAGAGGTCGCGCAAAGTTGTGGATGCCGTCAACACCACATAAATCATGGGCTAACTTTTTCGCACTGACACCAGGTGGATGCGTACGACTTGTAGTAGTATCCAAGTCCAAAAAGGAAAAAATTGAAGATCAACAACGAATACAGAATGGCATCGGAAGAGTACGTCTGAAATCTATTATTGATTGACCATATCTTTGGCGCCGCTGACCTACTTGTGGCTGCAATTTGATTTTGAATACTTTTGATTTTATTTTATTCCGAGTAGCATGTTATTTTCGAGAGCTACATCTTCTCTACTTACAAATTCTAGATCTCTTCGGGTTCATTCAATTCCTTCCTCTGCACTAAACTTCCAAACTAATAATAATACTCAACAAATCATGAAGTTTTCATCCAGTGTTGCTCTTTCTATGCTTGTGAGTTCGGCTGCGGCCTTTGCTCCTAGTAGTAGTTCCTCTTCCATGATGCAAAAGGGTTTGATCCAAACTGGTCGCTCGTTTGCCAGTGCCGTCGGTGCCGCAGCTCCCGTTCGTGCTACCTTTGATCAGGAAGCCTTCATCCAAGAAAGTAAGGATATGCGAATGAAGCATTTGGAAGAACAGGCCATGTTTGCCTTGAAAACCAGTGTGGAGGGAATTTCCAAAGATGGACAGTGCGTCTTTCCCAATGCTCTTATTGCTGGAGATGTTGTGATTACTGATTTGTTGGCACGCCTGGGATATTTGAAGGATGGAAAAGTTAAAATTATGGTTGTGGATACCTTCCACTTGTTCCCTGAGACTCTGGAATTCTTGAAAGAGGTAGAAGCAAAATACGATTTCAAGGCTGAAATTTTCTGTGCCGAAGGAATTCCTGTTGGTGATAAAGAAGCCTTCGACAAGAGATACGGAGCCAACTTGTGGAAGGAAGATATTGATGAGTACGATCGCGTCTGCAAGGTCGAGCCTTTCCAGAGAGGACTCAAGACTCTCGAGACAGCCTGTATGATCAATGGACGTACTCGCTGGCAAGGATTTGAGCGTGCTTGGATTGACCAGTTTGAAAATGCCCCTATTGGAGGAGGTCTTGCCAAGTGCAATCCTCTTGCATACTGGACGTTGGAGGATTGCTTTGATTATTTTGGCAAGTACAAGACTCCCTACCACCCTCTTCACGAAAAGGGATATCCCAGTATTGGAGATGCCAAGGACACAATCCCCATTCCCGAGGATGGATCAGTCAGATTTGTCAATTACGAATTTGTTGGCGACAAGACTCAGTGGCTCAACTATGCTTCGGAACGTAAGGGTCGTTTTGTTGGCTTGGCAAACAAGGATGGATCCACCAAGACTGAGTGTGGAATCCATGTGGAAGGTGCTGAGCGAACTTGGGACCGTGATTTGTGGGAGGCCGACAAGAGCAAGGTAAAAAAGGTCGACAGTACCGATGGGGCCTTGGAAGTTGTCAAGAGCGGAAAAGCATCTGTCATGGTCGTTTATGCTCCTTGGTGTCAATTCTCCCAAAAAATGGAAGATGAATTTGAGGCCTTTGCCAGTTCTATCGATATGGATGTTTTCTCTTTCCGTGGAGACGAGGAGCGTGAATTCGTTCAGACCAACTTGAACACCCAGTCCTTTCCCACTGTCAATGTTATCAAGCCCGATGGGACTGTTATCAAGTACGAATCTGAAGTGCGCACAGTCGATGCCTTCAAGAAATTCGTTGAAGAGACTCTATAAGTGCTTTTTATAAAACTTTCTTGGTGCTTTTTCATGGAAAAAATTTACTGGATAGTCAGTCTGCAAAATTTAATTATTCTGATAGTATTATTTGCTAAACAAGCCATTCCCGGCGCCAAAGATATTTGTGGGATCAAGGCTAGTTTTGACTCCTGAGACGATTTCCTGGAAGGCAGGGGTTGTGGTTCTCCTCAAAAGTTTTGCTCGTACTTTGCCGATTCCATGGTGGTGGCTCAACGAACCGCCCTGTTTTATTATTTCTGCTCGGGCAACATGCTCAATCTCCGAAAACACCTTGCTGGCATCGTTCACATTCTCCGTGCTCATGCATAAGTAGAAGTAGAGGCACGCACCGTCGTGATAAAGCTGCGTCACTCGGCAACCAACGAAGGGATTTCCTGGCAAGCATCGCGCTCTGTGCTCATCCTCAATCTTTTTCTTTGTATTATTGATAATATTCTCCACTTTCGACCATGGCGCAAAGGTTTCGAATGACTCGCCAAGAAGGCCATAAGTCATCGCAAAATCTCGCAGATAGGCAATCATAAATGTCAAACCGTAACCAGATTGTCCAACTCTGGATCCAAGAGAGATCCCGCCGTGGCGTTTTGAAAGCTCGTATAGAGCGCGCTTTTGCTGCTGGACTTCTAGTTTGTTGCCTTCGTAGCAAATGGTTGCACACGCCACCGATGCCGAATCGATAGTAGATGTCAAAAAACTAGCAATGAATTTTTGCAGAATGCGCATGGCAGTATCGCGCATTGTCAACGGATCAGGCCGCAGTGCTTGGCCCAAACGAAAGTGCGCGTTGTCCAACAGTCGTACACTCGTGGGGATCATCGAGCCAAGCCGAGCAACATCGCGGGCAAAGCTTAATCCGTGTTCAAAACTGGAAAATACCACACTGTCAAATTCTCTGGTTTCCGGGAGAGGGTGCACCTTCACAACAGCGCTAGTAACGATCCCCAGACAACCCTCTGAGCCCATGATAAGAGATCGAAAGTTCATGCCACACGACTCTCTCCCGACGGCGTAATTCGAAACCTTCTTTTCCGTCACAAGACCTCCCGCGCAGACCACGCGAATATCGCGCACAATATCCTCGATGTTGCCGTATTTATTGCGTTTCATGCCGCTTGCCTTTGTAGCAATCCACCCGCCCAGAGTGCTGAATTCATAACTGTCAGGTTCGTGACCCATAGTATAGCCTCGCTGATGAAGCGCATCGACAAGCTCTCTACCATTGATACCTGCTTCAAGACAGGCTAAGCCATCTTCTTCATTCAACCAAAGAAGGCGCTTCATTTTTGTCATGTCCACGGAAAGGATTGGGCGGGGCTCAACCTCTTTGGATGGGCAACGCGTGGCGTTGGAAACGTTGGTGCCGCCTCCAAATGGAATTAAACACCAGCTATGATGTGATGCCAGTGAAATCAACCCCGAGACCTCGACTTCAGAGGTGGGCCACACAACAGCATCTGGTATTCTAAAGCTGCATTCCATGGAACTTCGGATGGCAAAGATGTCCTCTTGTGAATGGCCCGTTCCGTGTCGAATTCTATCGGCTACCGAAAGACTCATTGTCTCGACAGCGGACCTCAACAGATTGACCGCCTCCTCAGAGAACGAGGACACGAATTGCGACTCGGCAGCAACCGGCGAAGTGGACACAAAAGCCTCCCTGAAGGGATCAATATTGACATTCGTCTCCCCTTCGATGAACGGCAAAAGCTTCGAAAGGGGCTTGCCACTCAATGAATATCGACTACCTCGCATGGTGACATAATACGATCCTTTCTTCGAAACCTGTAACGTAAATCCCGAGTCAAGAAAACCCCAGAAACCAAGACGCTCTTCGCTTCCCACGAGATACTGTTGAGGAGGCACAGAAGGGCGAAAGACATCCGATTTGTCTTGTGCATCATGACAACCTATGTTTTTCGATTCCAGGAGAAACGCGGCAGCCGCGAGCAAGATATCTGGTACCAAGACTTCGCTGCAAATTTCAGCGGAGGCTGTCTGCCACAAATGGCGCGCTGTAGGCTGGTGAAAACCAATTGAGACCAGTTTGTCGTGTGCAGATTCAATCTGTATTTTTGCAGCATTCAACATAAAAATAAGAGGCCGTGAAAATACTACGATAGCTGACTCTTCCTCGCAAACCATGTTTTCGTTTTCAACTTGCGAAAAATGGTCTAACCACTTTGCCCAGTCTGGCTGGCTTGCGTGGCACAGCTTGGCTAATTGCGGAGCAGCCTGTAGCATGATAGTGAACAGTTCCGAGTGATTAATGGGGAGTGCCACCGAGTCATTCGTACAAAGACCAACGTCTGGCCATTGCCGACACCCCAGTCGGTTCATGGCGGCCTTGGCAGTTTGAAGATCTAGTCCAAGCAATCTTCCAGCTGCCGCGTAGTGATAATCAGAGCACATTGTCATATTTTGCTGCTGTATCTGAATGCGTTTTGCAAGTTTGTCGTAATCGACGGAAGGCTCCTTTTCAAGTCTGATAGGTTCACCCGCCATGATGTGGATTCTTCCGAGGCTAACTTTACCCCGACAAGCGTCCATCAGCCAACAGCTGAGCCCTCTCACACTCAACTCTGTTCTCCCATTGAAACCGATTGCTTCAGCCACAAGGAAGTCTTGCTCCGGGAGACGTTCATAGCTAATAGCAATTGGAAGAACTAGATGCCGCCCCTTCGAGGCATTCAAAGTGCGCAAGAAACCCGTCTTAGGCTTCATAAATCGCCGGTCCCGACTACGCAGCCCCTCTATAAAAACTTCAAATACAGACGCTCCCTGTTGCTCGATCAAATCGACCCTGGCTTGAAGCTCAGGATCAGCGATGCCTCTGCCCCGGCGCAAGTAAAAAGCCCCCAAACACTGCGCCGCCCAGCCAATAATAGGAAGTTTTGCAAACTCATCTGCTGCCGCTATTGCAGGAAGGTCGATGTGGAGCTCTGGAACAGCGAAAGCTAGATAGCTCAGGATGATAAAATCATAAAATGATCTATGTGTTGGAGCCAGCACAAGATGAACAGGAGAAGTCTCTTGCAAGGCGTATTCTTGACGATCTTTCACAGCAAGCTCAAAGGATGATAGATCGACGGACAACGCATAGCAAGTATTCTTCAAAATTTTGGCAAACAACCAGCCAACTAGTCTCACCATGAGGCTCCCACTCGGTTGTACCAAGGCTTCCCACAAGCTGATGGTACGCTTTTGTACTTTCCCTCCAATCACGAATAATTCAGGTTGCTGGGGGAATGTGCACTTCTTGTTAAGTATCGCTGACCTGGCTTTGAGTGCCTGCACAAAATTATGCGAGGCAACGATGCAACTGAAAACATAGCGTTGACCATCCATTGTTGCGGGCGCTGAGAGTTCCGAATCAAAATAAAAGGCATCATTCATGTACGGGAAGAAGAGCAATGGAAGATCCAAGAATGCTGATAGTTTCAAAAGCGTATGCTCCAACTTGTTCCATCGAATAAGGCCGCAAAACCAAATAAACGCTTGCATCGGCCACTGTACGATTGTACGGTGAAGCCGCTCATAGCTCTCGAAGGATAGCTGACAGCGAGGCAGCAGCCGACTGGTCACCCAGAGACCAACATAAGCAGTGGACCTGTAAAAGTACCCAAATACAGACCCAAAATGGAGTGTAGCGCCACAATAGTCCAGCCATGTAAACATTGCACTCGTTACAGAAAAAGTATTCCAAGAAGCAGTGTAAATGCGAGCCCCATCATCATTCGGCACAAAGGTAACTTGGCTTGGAGATGAACAGGATGATAAAGTTTCCACTGACTCTGTGCTCGGTATTTTTTCATAGCTGTCGTCCGCGAATGTCGACTCGGCTGACTCTATTCCTGTCGTCTCGAGATCGTTGTCTGAGCTGAAGCACTTGGCCAAAATAAACTGAGACAGTACATCGACGGGGATACTTGGTACGTGATATGCACCGAAGCACCACAGATTCCATTGGTAGCTTAGATACAGACAGCCAGCAGCAACGATTGTTGACGGCTTCTGTCCAGCCCATCCCTCGTGGGGATTTTCTACTGCGGGACCGACAATACTTGGTCGTATGATGAGTGTTGGGACACCGAGGTTGTTACTTTGAGAGCGCTGTACAAGCAAGTGTTCACAGACGCACTTTGTAAAAGCATACGTGTTGTGGAAACGCAAGTCGCTCATGGCCTTGGTTGCGTAAAATTGAGTCCCACGCATGGATTCAAATATTTTCTCTGGCTGAAAAGGACTCAGTGGGAATAGCTGCTCTGGCAATGGCTCCTCTTTCGTCCCTGTTTTCGCCCCGTGGACAAACGCAGTGCTAATGTGCACGAACTTGGGTTCCGGATAGCTACTGGTGCTAATATTCTTCTTTTGAAAATTGCCGAGGTAACCGGTAAGTTCTTGCATGTTCAGCGCTGCGACGATGTTGGTCTTTGCAGCATCTTCCAATTCCTGTGTGAATCTGACAGCTGCTGCTGCGTGAATGACACTGCTGAGGACTACATTTTGACGCGATAGAGACCGCAGGTGATCCAAATCGTAATCCGACAAACCTGCGTATGGCTTTGTAACATCACCATCTAGAACGTGAACTAGTTGTTTTCGTTCCGACAGAGACAAAAATGAGAACATGTTGTCTTGTAGCAATTCGGAGACACGTTCTGCTGCACTCTTCGAGCGCTTGCCGCGACAAATAATATAGACGCCAGCCGATAAGTTGACCTCCTTTCGGTAGTACAAAAGATCGCGAAGGAGGAGCGAGCCGCAGAAACCCGTGGCACCAGTCAAAATAACGTATTGTTGCGCGAAGCCCTCACTAGCCCGAGCTTCTGGAAGACTAAGGGCGGGCAATGATTTGATGACGCCTTTATTCGAGTTGATTGCTCGAATCTGTGGTGGTTCTTCTTGCGATTTGGAATATTGGCTAACCATACTGTTGTACTTGGCAAATGTTGTAGTAGACTTCAAATACATGGACCCACAAAGCCATTGCAATCCACATCCGAGGCAGAAGAAAGCAATGAAACCACGAAAGAACCCAATGGCTGCTCCACGAAGGACAGTTTTCATAAGCCATCGAATACTGGCGCTGTATGCTCCTCCACGGAAAATGAGGAACACCAATGACAACAGCGCAACTGCAACCGTAGTGGAAGAAAAATTAGATCGCCGTTGCTTCTTCATCAGCGAGACATCATCTGAAGCCTTGCTTGTCAGCGCGCTCTGTAGCCTCCGGGAAAGTTGTATGCACTGATGATTTGTCAAAGACCGACTAGCCACTGGTAGGTAAATAATATTGGACATGAACGTTCTGGAATTCAATGGTAGCGCTCTGGACGTGTCTGTTGGAAGAACACAACGAAGTTGCGACGCACCCGAGGCTACATCCCATCCATCTTGCAACAATATTCTTTGTACGTATTGCTTCTTTTCGTGGTCAATTTGAATAGGATACAACCAGTAAGACGAGCCATGTATTGGCTTCGACAGGAATTCCACAGATGGAGCGTACTCTTGCAGAATTTTTGTCATAGCTTGGCACTGCTGAATACGGCGCTCGACTGTCCGACTGGTCACTGAAGTTTGAAGCAGCCTCCGATGCAGGAGCTGTAACAGAGGCAAGCAGGGGCGTTTGCGCGTCAACGTTGCTACGGAGCTTGCCTGTGGTTTCGATTTTGTGCTACTATTTCTACTCGGCGTATGCGGGACTACGCTCCTTACATTTCTCGTGATGATTTGATCAAAAAAGTCATACCCACCCCATTGCAGACAGAAATAGACCATCCATCCGTAGAGCACTGGATGAAGGGAAAATATGTGTATCAGTATGGCTTGAAGGACTTTGCCACAAAAGTATTCTCGTGTAGTTTGTTGCTGAAAGTGGTGCTGCTGAAGGCGTCGCATTGTAGCTGCTGTTACTGCGCACGTGGTGCTTGAAATTGTCGATTGTTCACGAACAATGGCAATACCCCCTCCCAAGGCAGTGGCTGTCTTGATAAGACCAAAGGATAGAAGCGTAAGGTTGGCATAAGGACTTCCCGTCGATTCGGGAATGCCACGGTAGGATTCGGCAGCATCCTCCCACACTTCCAACGAATTTTTATCGGCCAATCTTCGTAGTCGGGCAAAATCTTCCGAAGATGCGCTGGTAGTCCCAAAGGGATGAACAACGAGAATAGCCACTGTTCGATCTGTTACAGCTGCCTGAATGACATCCACATCTACACTCACCACCGCCGCCGCCACAGGTTCAACAGTATCGACGGGAACCACGATCAAACCGTGGTGTTCCAGTATTTGTATCATTCCAGGAATGTTAATAGGAGGAACTACGATCACTTCCTTACCAGCCTGTGGAGGAAATTGTTTATGCATCAAGTACAAATCCAAAAGGGATCGAACCGTATAACCCACCACTACATCCGTAGTACACATCGACTTTTTGGTATTCTCGTCGTCAAGCTGTTCCTTCCATGAATTGCAAATTTGGGTGCTCATTTCATCCTCTTGCTGTCGTCGGCGTGGTCCATATCGCAAGGTGTTGTTCACACAAGCACAAACGACGAACCACAGGTCAGACCACTGAATATCCAGTGCTCCTCGGGGAATAACTGGTTGAATATTGGGCAAACAAAATGTTATGAAGGTATCCGGAATAGTCGTTGTCAAAAAGGTCACGAGCCAAGAAAGAAAATTGTTGTT
>Ga0100392_1001060_pt1 | contig 25394 bp, 14 predicted proteins | sample CryGeymeta201516_FD_81548 | JGI IMG/M metagenome (GOLD analysis project Ga0100392, IMG submission 81548) | Groundwater microbial communities from Crystal Geyser aquifers in Utah, USA - Crystal Geyser metaG 2015-16 | ecosystem: Environmental > Aquatic > Deep subsurface > Groundwater | place: USA... | reverse complement strand
TTCTTATGGTCCTCGAGAGCAGCAGCATTCTCTTGCTGTTGAAGAGCAATGGCAAGGCGGTGATCCTTTTCTTCCTGGGGAAGGTTGGGGTCGTCAATTCCGTGGGGAAGGCCTGGGGCACGGGCAGCGGGCTTTCCCATCATGACATAGTCGCCCTCGGCAGTTTTGCATTCTTCAGACATGATAGTAGGTTGTTGTTTGAATTGTCGTTGTAGGGAGGCTTTGATGTTTTCGGGCTGTGGGACAAGGAAGAAAGGAAGCGCAGCGAGCAGAGTTGGAGAGACAAGTTTAAGTGAGTGTGAGTGTGTTTCACGTATGCGAAAACATGGATACCATACCCCATACCCATAGCAAGCAGTTTGCAAAATACAAAGTCTTCTACAAGATAGTTCAAGAAGCCGTACTCCTGGTAGAGAGACTTATCGATCGGATTCCGTGATCGATTCTAATACCAATGGGGGAGTGTCATGTGTGTCATCAGTCGCCAATATTTTCAACTCATTCATCCATGATGCAGTTTCCTCGTATCATCCAATTTCTCACTGAAAGCCTCCCCTTTTTGCCAAGATCACCTCCAATATTTCTTGACATTGCAATCTTTACATCTCATCTCCGACAAGTAGTACCTCAATAGTTTCAAAACAGCCGCCATTGTCTTACCTTGAGTTCGTTCTGTTTGTGGGACAAAGAGAAACATCATACGCTACTAGCAACATGGCGGAGGAAGCGACGCTTTCAAGCGAGCACGCCAGACTGTCGGATGATACCTCTAAATAGAATTCCATCGCAAACCGAGACCGTTGAATGATTCTTCTGTGTTTCTGATGACGCTTTAAAAGGGACTGAAGTCCCGTGAAATGAGAGTTTCCTACCTGGTACTGCTCCCACCACTACTTGTAGCTACGACTACTACTACTCCGAGTACTCAAGTAGGCTAGTACTTAGTAGCTACTAGCTAGTAGTAGTAGTAGTAGTACAGTACTATGGTCTGCTAGAGTAGCTAGAGTATCACTAGCTAGACCCGACCCTTTTTAGAGTACGGTAGAGTAGCTGCCGTAGTAGCTACTACTCCGGAGTAGCTAGTAGTAGCTACAACTAGCTAGAGTAGTACTCTAGTAGGGTCTAGTTTGGTCTGGTCTGATCGATAGTAGTAGTACTACTATGGTGGTGTGGTGGCATATCCTACTACTAGTAGTAGTAGTCTAGCTACTAGAGTAGTAGTCTATCTCATCAAGGAGGCAACTAATGATAACATCTCAGATTGACTACTTCTTGCACTCGTACCTCGTACTACCTACTATTTAGTAAATGATTTTACGCACTACTACTAGCTAGTAAAATGGTCATTCATCAATAGCTTTGCAAAGAGGGAAACGGACAGAATTTTTATCATCTTACTTGCAAATCCAGGATGGAGGACTACGAAGTCGATGACGCTTATAATGATGAAGATGACAAAGATGAAGACGAGACTGGTCGCCGTCAACGAAAAAGAGAAGGGATTTTCAAGCGTCTGCAAAGTAGAATCGGGGGTAGTAGGAGGTTTAGAAAGGACGATGATTCTGCAGCTTCCTCGAACAGCAGCAGAAGCAGTGATAATTCTTTTCCGAATAATCCCGATGAAAATAATAGAGGAGGATTTCTGAAACGAAGATTTAGCAAGATTACTTCGTTTCGGAAGAAAGAGAAAATATTATTATCATCAGAGCAACGCAGACAGTCCGAGCGAAGTGTTCCTCAAAGATCCTTTCTGCGACGGTCCGTGCACAAGAGTCATGGCACCATTGTACGAAGCAAAGCAAGCCGGTCTCTAGGATTGAGTATCGCCATTGATGGAGATACCGACGATGGGGATTTGGCCATGCCGTTACGAAACTCACAGGGAAAAAAAGTTCCTACTGTAATTGAAAATAACAATAACAATAGAAAAGGCAGAGCACCCAAGTCTGGTCCTACAACTGCTTTGACCAATGAGAATGATAACAAAAGCCACAAGATAAGTTATGTCTCCAGCCCTGGAGGCAGTAGGCAAGTGACACGGACTGTAAAAGGCCGTCGTCGTACTCGCTCTCGCCGACAAACGCAGGACGCGGTGGGGTCTGTTCGAGTGGTAGATTCCGTGCCCTCTGTAGCATCCATGGATAAATATTCAACGGATCGGCGACCCTACCAGGAATATCACGATTCACTCCATAGATCTTTCCCTCGTGACAATGGTCGAAATTCATCACGAGCGCGCAGGAGTAGATTTGCAAGGGAGCCAGACAGTGATATGAATGGATTCAGATTTGATGCGGATCTTTACTGCCAATCTCTGCCCTGGATCGTCAAAAGCTGGATTTATTTCGTGACCGTGCTTACGCCCTTGGGGTTCTGTTATTACATTTTTGTAAGCATCGGGTCTTCCACCAGTCTGCATCATTATTTCCTTTTGCAAAAAGTCTCTATCAGTAACCTACTTTTTGTTGGCCTCAGTTGCACTTGGAGGACCAATTTTTGGGCCAAACAGGCATTAGATACTCATGGCGGACAATCCATCTTGGGGAGAGGAGGTGGAGGAGTGTCGAACAATGATATACTGCGCAATCATAGTAGGCTCAAAACGACTCCTGCTGGTCCCCCTAGTAGTACAGATGACGGTGGTGGTGACGGACGTCGATACAGTCGTGGATCTAAAAGAACCTTATCTGCAGTTGCGGGGCCCAGTGTCTGGGATGTCGAGAAATTTCTTGAGTCTACCCGGAGTTCACGACGTCAGCAGACAGGAATGACTCCCGCTCAAAAGCGACCGAAATTTGATAAGCATGCCAGCATTAATGAAATGTACGAGTTTCACGAAGCAGACGAAAAAGTGGCCATGTTCACATAGCAATAGCCGATCAATCAGCAACATCCTGATAATTGCTGGCAGCCCATGGGATTCTAATGTACAGGAGCTGTTGAAGCGAAGACTTGAACACGGAGAGACTATCACGTGCATATGCACACTTACGTAAGATTATAAATAGAATAGAACGGCTGCAAGATTGATTTCAGTATTACAGTCACGATGCATGGCCATAGAGAAGTTCAATTTAATTGCCACCCGCTTTAAGTTGTACACAGAGAGCAACAGGTTGGATCACATTCAACCTTAGGGGGAAGGCCAGCGGATAGCGGCTCGCAGTCTGCCGTCACGTCTTGAATTTGGTCGTTATCGCAGATTTCCTGGGGCATGGTACCGCTGAGCTCGGTTTTGGTAAACCACATTGCTTTTTTGTGTTTGAAAGGTACAGTGAAAAAGAGATAAGGTGTACAATAGTAGAGAAGAATATATTATGGATGAGTGAATGGCTGACGATTCCGAGTTGTGAAGTCATCAACTTACTACTAGCGGGAAGGCGGCCGAGCTCTGTCGGAATTGTACCTGACATATCGCAACCCGAGATTTGAAAAAATACAATTTTTGTGAGCAATCCAATTTCAGTCGGAATAGTGCCAGAGATGGTCCTCAAAGCTCGTATAGCAAATGTGTTGCTATATAGAAAAAGTGGACGCCACAATGTATCGTCGGTGTCAGAGAAAATAGTTGGGGTGCAAAGACAAAGAAACATCTGTTGTATTACAAAACAATAGTATTCGATAAGCCTTGCTTACAGGTTACTTAGCGACCCAAGCTCGCTTGGAAGAGTTCCTGTGAGGAGCATATCCCTTAGGAGAACGAACTCCAAAACTTTTAGCAACCCGATTTCACTTGGAATGGTTCCTCGAATGATGTTTGCATCCAGAGTAAATTCACCTGTGATGCACAAGAAAAAGAAAAATAATGTCGCAAAGACGAGTGAGCATTAACAGGATGCTGAGCCTTATCAATTTCTAAATTGCATGGCACTCACGCAAACGTGTTTGACCGATTTCACTTGGAATGGTTCCACTGAGGGGCGCTGCAAACGACACAATTTTATCTAAAGCTGTTAGTAAGCCAATCTCTGTCGGGATAGAGCCAGAAGCTTGAGAACGAGATACATCAATGGACTCCAAGTTGAGCCAGCTGGTGCTGTAGGAAAAAATCGGCCCACCCAGAGCAGGGTTTTCGTTGACTAACAAATGTTTCAAATGGACAAGACTCTTTGTAGTCGAAGGCAGGTCTCCCGAAAACCCATTGCGCTCGAGGTTCAAAAAGTTCAGATTCTGTAGACGGCTTATACTAGGGTCGATCGGCCCCTCAAACCGGTTACTGTTCAGATTTAATGTCTCTGTGAACAAGAAGAAAATGGAATAGAATCAGAAGACCGCAAGACAGGAGCCTAGTTGTACACGACACCGTCATGCGCGCAATCCGTACGTACCGAGGAGGGAGAGACCAAAGAGTTCACTGGGAAGACGACCAGTTAACTGATTGCCCCCGAGTTCGAGATGTTGCATCAATGACAGTAAGCCAATCTCCTTTGGAAGGCTTCCCCACAGCAGAGTTTCCTTCAAATGAAGCTTCGTGACGAATCCTTCCTCGTTGCAAGTGACAGCTGGTGACCATTGGCACTCGGGAATGCCAGCTTGCCTGGACCAGGTGACGAAAACCATTTTGTCATTGTTGTCAGGTATGGAAGTATTGCTGCTCGTGGTGCCGTTATAGCCATTGTCGTCGTCGTCGTTGGACGAGGAGAAGTTCTTGCTAGTACCATTCAAAAGAACAGAGTTCGAGAGAAAGTTATTGGCGTTGGAGTGACCATTGGCAAAGTAAAGCGTCATTAGGGCGTAGCGCTGGATCCAACCGCCATGATTTTCTTGAGAATACGTTTCATCTTTTTGTTGGTTGTTGTCTGATGCGCCAGTTGTGATCTTACCCGTCCCATTGGTGTTATCATCGATGGGAATGTGCAACACATCTACATAGGACATCCATTCCATTGCCAATTTTTGAGGCGAGTTGACTTGAAGGAACGTGTAGGGATTGTAGGATCCATTGTAGACTTGCGAGATGACTGCACGACGAAGCTTGCGATAGTACAAATCGTTCTTGCGACGCCTGGCTTGGGCCTCGGCAGTCATGATATTGCCAGGGAGGGCTCCCATCTTGGAAGGACTTCCTGGGTTTTCCACTAAAGCTGGATGGTCGTACAAGACCGCCACTAGGCCACCTACTGATGCTGCCAAGATGAAAAACCCAACACAGACAGCCCAGAAGTTCTTGCCTCGGCGACGACAACAGAAATGTCCCACACAAGTCTTTTTATCATCAATATCCTCTGAAAACTCCATCGTCATGGGTTCCATGATGGCTGGTTGATTTTCAAAAGGAACCGGATTGTCAGTAAGTGCAGCAGACGAAGCATTGTTGTTACTATTCTCGTACGCTGCTAGAACTGTAGCGACGGCTGCAGCATTGTTAGAACCTGACATGCTGGTAGATGTTAGTTACTGAATCAATGGTAATAAAAAGTAAAAATTATGGTAGAGGAGTGCTAGCAGAAAGCATGGGGTAACCATTTACTCGAAGTTCTTGTTCCCGCAGATCCGATTTTCTCGGTGGGAGTCGAAATTTCTCGCATGTCTCAATGCTTCATTTCAATCCATAATCTTACATCATAAGTTGCTGAATCATTCGTGGCTGACTGTGACTCATATTTATTTGGATTTTTTTGACTTACTACTACTACAGTACTAGCTACTACTAGTAGAGGTCTAATACTACTAGCTATTCCGTAGCTAGTAGTAGACTACTACTACTAGTACAGTAGCTAGCTACTCTAGTAGCGGTAGTAGTAGTAGTAGAGACTCACACTCGTCATCAATAAGTAGAGATAACTGGTACTACTAGCTAGAGCTAGAAAATACTAGTAGAGCTACTCTAGCTACTAGTACAGTAGTAGCTAGTACTAGTACTACTACTGGACTACTCGAACAACAAAGAGTTCTCCATCTCTACTCTACTACTACCTGGTAGTAGAGTACTAGTCTAGCTACTAGTAGAATAGTAGAGTAGAGTAGACACTAGCACCCGCACTACTACGATTCTACACTCTAGTAGTAGTAGTCTGACTAGTAGTCTAGTGGGTACGTACGTAGCAATACCTGACACCTGATCACAACATTTTCATCGTGGCAATTAAGAAAAGTTTTAATTATTCTAGTCTAGTATTTCTAGTTCTTGCTCATAAAAATTAACAATATTCCATATTGAACGGTTTGACGTTTGATTCATTCGTAGCGACCAAAATGACAATGAAGAGATTTCTTTCCGTGGCTTTGCTGCTGCTCGTCCCCTCAGCCTTGACCTTTACGCCACAGCAACCCAGAAAGCATGGTCTTATTACGAATGTTGCACGTTCTACGAAATCCAATTTGGGCATGTCTAGTTCAACTCCAGATGCAGAACGGATGAAGAAAATTTTGGAAGAAGAGGCAAACAATCCGCAAAATTTGAAGGCGACTGCAGAGGCAATGAAAAATTTAAAGCCAGAAGATATTGACAAAATGCTCGAAGAAATGGATAATATGCCAGCAGCCCAGAAAAAGCAATTGGAAGCCATGGGCATGAACCCTGATATTATGCGACAGAGTATCGAAATGATGAAATCGAATCCAGACATGGCCAAACAAATGGCAGACATGATGGAGAATTTAACCCCAGAAGAAATGCTCGAGAAGAGCAGGCAGGCGCAACAAGCGTTTTCGGGAGTGGTGGGCACACCTACATCCACCCCTGCCGTGATGGATGCGCAAATCGAATCTTTGGCAAAAGATGACGATGGTAGCGAAGACGAAGAAGACACTGAACCGATTCCTCCTCCAGATGCTGAGATTTTGGATACTATGTATCGTACTGCCGAACTCATGTCTTCTCCTCCCATCGGCAAAGTCACGTTTGCGGGATTTTCTGCCATTCCTCCCGTTGCAATCTTGACTGGAGACGATACCGAACGGGACCTATCCCCAAAAGAATTGAAGGAATGCTGGGCGGATGGTTCTTTGGGATCGACTCGAGTAGATCGGGCAGGATTCGAACGTGTCTGGATGGAAGTTCAAGAATTCTTTTCCCTCCCTATTATGGAAAAGGCACGTGAACGAACCCTTGAGAACAGAAAGAGACAAGACAACAAGTCAGCATTTATAGCATCGGCTCCCGTGAGCAGTTCTGGCTTGTCTGGTGGTCCTACAGTTGGCCAATCGGTCCCTCCTGAACAACTGGCCCAGCAGGTCAAGAATATGAAGAATTCGGATATGGATTTCATGTTGGAGCAGATGCAGGAAATGTCACCTGAACAGGAAGCCCGCATGAAGGCCATGGGTGTTGATCCTGCTATGATGAAAAAGACAGCTTCCATGATGAAGGGCAATCCGCTGATGAAAAATGCTGCAAAAATGATGATGAAAAATATGTCGCCAGAACAAATGCAGACGGCCAGTCAACAGGCCCAGGCCCAGATGAAGAACATGTCTCCAGAAGATTATCAGAAAATGCTGGACGAGGTGGAACAGCAAGCCAAGAAACAGCAGTAACTGTAGTTAATAGTGGTTCTGGTTGTTCTGCTTTTAGATTAGTGGATTATTATTCCAATAGTTTGGCGTTTCCTGTGCTGTACCTGGTAGGAATAATGCCCGGATAACCAAAATCGACTAACAATGACAAATTACAGGACCTCAATTGATCGAAAAAGTCGACCAACATCATCATGAAGCCATCGCAAAGTCGACATTTGAAAGCAGTCATTCGCAGTTCTATCGTTGCTTCGATTATCTCTCCCCAATATCCAAATCACAAAGGAAGCATGACGCTGGAAATTAATCTTTTCAAAAGACTTCGAGTTGGCCCTACGCTGTCAAAAAAAGAAAGGTTGCCGTTGATTCTGACTTCACTATTACTTCCTTCTTTTTTTGTTTTGTTTTTATGAATATGTGGCATGGAGGGCATTGTTAGGAGATCGTGTTACCAATGGAAGATTGCTAAAGCTCGTCTCGGTTTGGCCGGCCCGAGCTCTGCAAGTCAAGTAGCAGCAGCAGCAGCAGCAGCAACCCAATATTCCTTTGCGTACGATCGAAAAGGGTGCAAAAAGAAAGAGGCAACCAGAGCAGAGCTTCCACAAAAAAAATTATTTCACGGCAAGTCCCGAGCACTTGCAAGATGGAATTCGTTTTGGGAGGATTGGTGTCCATCGTGGTCGATGGATTGGCGGAATGGATACATATATCAACGTAGATATGAAATACAGTATTGATCAGGAGGAACCACAAATGGTTCATGTCAACAACTTAACGAGAGTTGTCTGTGTAGGATCGAGACAAATATCGGGGCGAGACATGTTCCATCTACGGATAGAGTTTTCCTTTTCAAGCCGACGACGCCGGTAGGCATGCCACGCACGGGAGCTTGCAACTATGCCAACCAACAACTCTGAATTTGACGCAAAGAACTTGACTACCTGGTATGCGCGTCGATCCACGTGACTATTAAAAGAGAAAATACGCCTACGCCTGTATGTTGTCGTTGGGAGATGCTTCCTACAGGAATACGAAAGGATAGTAAGTATGATCAAGAACAAGATGCGAGAACAACTGACATTGCCTTTCGCACTAAGGGTCCAGTCTAGTAGGGCTTTTTATATTTTTGAGCCACCTTGTTTTATCGACGGGTGCTCTCCCAAACGAAAAGTGCAACTCGAAGGCAGTACTAGCTCTAGAGTAGTAATAGTAGACGACTGTTACTGCTAGCTACTAATACTACTAGCTAGAGCGTAGCCTACCAGTACTTATGCTACGAGGTACCAGGTACTACTACTAAGCTACTACCAGGGTAGCTCTACTAAGTAGAGAAGAGTACTAGTACACTACTAGTACCCGGTAGTCTAACTACTACTACTACTCTAATTAGTAGCTAGCTAGTAGAGTAGTAGTGTACTACTAGCTAGAGTAGTAGTAGTAGTAGTAGTAGTAGTAGCTACTATTTGGTACTAGTAGTAGGAGTGGTAGCTAGTACTATTTGGTAGTACTAGGAGTAGTAGTCTACTACTCCTACAACGAACACAATAACTGCAATTTAGCGATGGCATCAAGATACTACTGCAGCGCGATCCTTCTGACTTATCTGTGGTCGTCGATGAATAGTATTGCCATAGCTATCGCATTTAAGTATCCTGAACGTCCTGCTTCTGCCACGAGGAGGATACTACGGTCGCACCTTACAGGAGCTGCTTCAGCCTCCAAGTTCTCCAGCGGTGCAAGCAGCCGCAGCAGCAGCAGCAGGAGTAATAATAACCCCAACCAATTATGGAATCGATCTTCCGAAAGTCTAAAGAATGAGTATTATTTGTTGCGACACGGACAATCCAAGGCCAATGTCGCCCAAGTGATTGCATCGTCGCCCACTGTGTCTATCAAAGAGTACGGTCTGTCGGAATTAGGCAAAACGCAAGCAGTGCGAGCTGGTGAAACAGTGCTTGCCGCCTTTGAGGAGTCCACTCGTGCCAGGTCTATTCTTTTGTTAACATCCGATCTATTGCGAGCCAAAGAAACTGCAGAAATTGTACAACAGGTAGCCCAAAATGCCGGTATTTCCATCTACAAAGACTCGTCTTTACCAAACATTCAAAATGGATTGGCCATTGAGACAAGATTGCGAGAACGATGGTTCGGAGAATGGGATGGAACGTCCGACAAGAATTATCCAAAGGTCTGGAAAGATGATGCTATCGATCCAGATCATACAAAACATGGTGTTGAATCGGTGAATCAAGTCGTCCACAGAACTACCCAGTGCATCGTCGAGTGGGATGACATCGTGAGTGATTGCTTTGTGGTGTGTGTGGCACATGGTGACGTCTTGCAAATATTGCAATCAGCGTTTGCAAAAATGAATGCCAAGGACCACCGCAGTCTGGAGCACTTGGAAACAGCAACCTTGCGACGAATACACTTGGCAGATTCTTAGACAACACGATCTACCAAAAAATGTACGAATGATTTGGATGCTACAGTTGCTACTAGTAGTATTCGAGTCTAGTAGTATGGTTACCACTATCTGCCTTCTGCCTTGTCACAGAATTGCGAAGTGGAAAGAGTAGCACTCGGTCGTCATGTCATGGGTACTACGAGAGATCAAAGACGCCGCCTGAACATGCAACCAGCAGCAGACCACTCTCTGGAGAGGTATGTCAGCTTCCCAATCAAAGAGTAATATGTAATATCTACGACAGTATAAAGGAATGGAATGTCTAATTTACGGGGAGCACAGCTATGGCACACGAAGGGTGCCTTTGGTCCGTGCGTAATGGGTACCCTTGCCACCCCAAAGTTGACATAGTTGATCACAACTGGACCACATGCATTAATATATTAATATCTATGACTGTAGCTACTCCAATAGCCTGACTATCTAAGGAAGCAAGATGTGGTTTGGGTAATCATTTTCTAGCATACAGTGCAGTAGGTGACTATAGGGCACTCACTCCCATTCGAAAGCATTCCAACGACCGCCATTGTTCGTCCCTGCTTGTACTTCCATGCTGCTGCATCCGCAGCACTTCGTTCTTGCAGCAGAATACGAATTCAAAACTGTTGGTGTTGCAGTCTAGTATTCCCCAATTTTTTAGTAATTTCGATAGGTGCGGCTTTTCGTCGTCGTTTGATTCGAGCATTCCAGCCCAACTCCGTCTCTGTTTGATTTCGCACATATTATCGTTGTTCTAATTTTTCCAGGAAATTCATGTATGAAAATTCCTAAAAATCTCCTTCCAAATCTGCTTCGGCAACGTTAATATACGTTTTAGAGTAAAAAGCTAGTGTGGAGACTAAAGTAAATATTATAGAGTAATAGGCTAGTGGCTGTATATTCGATATAGGAAGCAGGCAAGTAGTAGTACGATCTACTTGGGAATGGCTCAACTCAGGAGTCCCATGATATCGCTTAAAGGGAAAACAAGGTAAACTGCCATAGTCCACTTGGGCTTAATTTGTTAGTCTACCCTTTTGGCTCGTGGCTGGCTAGTCATAACATAGGTGTATTTCTCTGTTGCAGTTGCCTTGAGACATTCGTAGGTAACCGGAACCAATGGTACACAGGTTGTTCCAAAAACGTTGTCGAGCACATTAAGGGCTCAAAATCCGTCGGCGTACGAACATGTGAGCTTTCGGTGGTGCCCAGCATGGGCAGAGCTATCCTAGTATCCGTGACGGTCCAGTTGGGCAAAAATTGTAGCCGGAATGCTCGTAGAGACCACCGATAACTCCGACAGGCAACAAGAAAATCACTCAAACTCCGGCACGGTCGGTCAGACTAAAGTAGCACACCGCCATAACTGGAGCAAGAAACAGAACGACAATCTCCACGAAAAAATCTTGCAACGACATGTACAAAGCACTGATGGCGGAGTAAGTCTTGGCCGAGTGGTGGACGGTATGAGCCAAGAATTCGTAACCCCACTTGGAATGGAGGAGGAACCGATGAAAGGCGTAAAAGGTTACCTCGTGAGTGGTAGCTCCAACCACAAACGAACACCACCATCGCACGGCTGGATGCAGGCTTTCGACGAAAGGGCTCATTTCCTGGGATACTGACAGCTTGTAGTGGGCACAAAGGAGCATGGACGGAAGCACAATCACCAACTGGTTCCAGATAACTTGGGGCAACATGTCGTAGTAGGTTGGCATCTTGTGAGAGGCTTTTAAACTGCTTGTACTCGACATACATACCGTAGACATCGAAAATATGTCGGAGAAGGCATAAAACATGGTAGACCAGTAGACCAGCATGCCGAGTGCAAACGAAGTCAAGGCATCCTGGATGGCATAATCGTCCAGCATTTCGGTGATTGCATTCAACACGATGCCATACCTATCAAAGGAAAACAGGTGATCCATACTTTTCCTTGACACCGGGTGTGCTCATCAATGGAAAGATTCTGTTGTATGTCGAACGTCGAACGCATTCTGATGAGTAAATTGGGAACCAAAAGTTCCAGCATCGTTTTGTTTTTTTTGGCTTGGAAAATTGCATGATGGAGTAGTCTACTCGAGTAGACAGTAGGCAATAGACTCGCTCGACTAATACGTACAGTACTCAATATGTGTCTGGGTTTTAAGCTTGGCTGTATGTCGTCCACTACTGTTCTTTTGTTCATGGTCACTATTTTTTCTTTACCGTGTCGCGTTCTCAATTTTCTCGCGGGTCTGCTGCTGTTGACAAAATAAGCCCAGGTGGACTATGGCAGTTTACATTGTTTCCACTTAAAGCGATATCAGTGGAAAACATGGGACTGAGGAGTTAGGTCATACACAAGTAGGTCGTCCACTACCTGCCTGCTTCCTATACACACAGCCACTAGCCTATTACTCCATAATATTACCTAATATTTACTTTACAGAGGTAATGTAAGAGTCTGAGACCCAATCAAAGAGATGCATCATGGGAACTGTCAGCGGTGACTTATCTTTTGAAATAAAGCGTTTTCTTAGTTTAAAGTTATAGAGTAATAGAGTATTGGCTTCAGACAAACGTAACTAGACAGACATTCGGCTTTCGTCTTCTTCCCGATCGCCTTTGGTACCATCGAGAGCATATCGTCGAAAGGCAAAACTCATGTAGTCAGACGAATGACTCGTGGATTCGTTTGCTGACTGGTTCTTCTTTTTCCAAAGAGGTGGCAGAGGGCCTTTGTTGTCGCTATTCTTGGAGGGAACGCTTTCGTCGCCATCTTCCTCTGACCAGGACGACTCTGCAGAAGAGGAAGCCGATTTAACCTGCTGTTGCTCCTCCTCTGATTGATTGGCTAGATCGACAACCTGCATTGTTCCGGATTCCTCGTCGGAATCAGCATCACTAGGCCGACTGCGGAAGACATCGCTCTTGTTGGAGCCGCTGTCCCTGCTACCTCTACTGCGACGACTAGCTTGACTGCTGCCTTCTTCGTGAAAGTTGGCTTCTTCCATGTCCTCTTTACTGTCGGTGTCACTCTCTTTTTGAGACGATGCAGCTTGAACCAGACTATTTTGTTCCGAGCAATCTTCTAGCAGGCGCTTTTGCCGTTGGAGATAAAGCAAGGCCACAAGAGCAGCCACCAAAATAAAAGCAATTGCAACTGCTACGCCTGCAATTTTCTTCTTTTGACTTCCACTACTATTATCGTTTTCGTCGTCGTCTTCGACGTTGTCTCTAGTGTCGTTCCCGGCGTTATAGGATGCAGTCGGAGGTTGAAAGGCATCTTCGCCATCATAAACAACTGGCTGCGATGCACCAATCACAGCCACAAGAACGTCAGGATGGATCTCTTCCATATCACGTTGCAAGAGACCACTGTCAATCAATTCTTGCGTTGTGGATACATATTCGTCGTACAAGACTTCCGGGTCCAGATTTTCACCATGGATGATTTCATACTGAGCAAAGACTGTCTTGCAAGTAGAGTCCTGACCAGCACTGTTGCAACCAAAATTCTTGATGTGATAGATATTTGGACTTGCCGCATCAAGCGCTACCGTTGCTTGTAATTTCCTTTGAGTGGTTCCTTTTGCGTCTTCTTCTATTAGCCCTTCGACTACTTCAATGATAAATGTCTTGTAGGCTTCTTCAAGTATTTTTCGTGTTGGTCCAGTTGGAGAAAATTCTTCTTCTGGGATGAAAACCTCACTGAAAACCTTGAAGGACGAATGGATGACAAGCTTGTTACTCGTTGCCGAAGATTCCATGTCCACAAGGCCCATATTCACGGCTGCAGTCGTATCCACACAGACTTTTCCTAGGAACAAATCTTCAATGTCACTTGGAAGCTCTTCCGAATTGGAGCCGCTGATGTCGATTGTTCCATCGCTCTCCAACTCATAAAAGTTTTCCTTTACGATTTCTGGAAGGTTTTGAAAGGATAGACCTGCGAAGCCATCTCTTCCCAAGTGATTCACGAGACCAGTATATTCATCCTCGTCCAAGCTATAGTTATCGTCGGAATCATATTTTCGCATGCCCAAGTAACATTCTGCGTACTCTATCATGGTTTCGGTCGTGGCGCCGTCGAATTTAGGACCATCGTCATCAGAGACTTTCTCCAGGGCGTAGCTTATCTCGATGCAAATATCATCCAGAACTTCTTGTTGAGAGCTGGTGAGCTGTTCGTCTTGTTTTGCGCCATCCATGTCAATACTAACAGTACCTGCCAATGCATAAAATGTTTCTTGAAGAACAAATGGGATTTGGTTGAAACCTTCCTTGCCCAACTTATCACTTGCGACGTTCTTAATCAACGACGTATATTCATTCATGTCCAGGAATGTGTCCTTGTTCTTGTCCTGCTTTGTAACGGACATAAGGCACTCCTTGAAGTTGGCCATGGTGGCTTCTTGTAAGTTGGACGTCTCTTGATCTTCTACTTGGGCTAGTGCAGCTTCTGTAGAAGCACAAATCTCATCCAAGAACTGCTCTTGTTCCTCAGTCATATCGTTAACTGAGTTCATGACCGCAATATCGATGCCTTTCTCCCCAGCAAGATTATTGAAGTTATCTCTTAATTCAATTGGCAAGTTCTTGAAGGCTACTCCTGGAAAAGGGTTGTTCCAGTTATCATTGACAAACCAAACGTACTCCATCTTGTTCATGAAATTATCTTCATTGATATCAGAATATCGCATGACCAGTTTGCAGTTACCGTAAAGATCGTCTTGTGTCGCCGCAGATTCGAAATCAGCAGTGTCTGCATAGTCGACATCAACCGTCTCGTTGGTGAAATCTGAAAACACCGTCTCGTTGGAATTTTGAGGATAAAAGGGGGCGTACACAAGAATTTCAGTGACATTTTCAACAGCTTCGATTGACGAAGCGCTCGTGTTGTTTTTTGTAGAGACGGTTGTTGCTGACTCATTCGATTCGGCTGTCTGATTTTGATTCAGGTTGACCGGAAGGCTCGATGCATCCAGGACTTCCATTGCGTTGTTTTTGGTTTCGTCTTGCAAACTGGGTGTTTCAGTATCATTTCCGCGGGCTACGGAAGCAGAGTTAGTTCCACTGGTCTCTATAGAACCTGTGTTGCTTTCAAATGGTGCCTTTGTGGTTACTTGAAGTGTGAAATTCGAGGGTGAGGCTGCTGTGGACTCATCAATTTCCTCCGCGTGAATGATTTCTTGGACTTTATCAGGTACAAAAGTCAAATTTTCCTCTTCATCAATATTTTCCTCGTTGTTGAATACTGTGTCTACTGGATAAACGAATGAAATTGTCTCGTTGCTGTCAAGAGCGTCAGTGACACTTGCAGTAATGTTTTGTGATGCCACCTCGGGTAGGTAAAGAGTCTCGAGTGCCTCGCCTGTGGTTTCGCACAATGTTTCAATTATACGTTTTTGACTGTTTGTAGCTTCTTCTGGTCGAATGGCACCACTGATATCAATGGCTCCCTGAGATTCTCTGTAGGTATTGAAGTTCATTCGAAGAGACAAGGGGAGTTCACTGAATGCCGCGAATTCGAACTGATTGTCGGACATTTCATTCAAAAAGGTAATATATTCAGGATCCAAGTTCAATTGATTATTTCCAGAAATATCTGCTGCTAACAGAGCCGCGACGCATTTTTCTTGATCGCTGTTACTGTTGGTACTCGTCTGGGCTTGGACAGACGACAAGAGCAGTGCACATGCCAGCGACAGAATGGCCAGTCGCAGCCAGCTAGGTAGTTCTCGTGCTTTCGTCATTTCTTATTGAGCAGAGTTCTGAAAATATAGTTTCAATACGTAGCTGAGAGCTTTCTTGCTACTACTAGTCTAGTAGTAGACGATGAATGAGTGATCTTGCCTAAAACTGTCTTTTGTCTATTTTGTGAGTTGGATTTCAAAATTTCACTCCATACCAGGATGATAGGAGTAGGGTTATCGGACGTTAGAGCAAAATTAAAGTCTTGTAGAGTTTTCACTGGCTTATGAAACCTTTCGTTTAGTTTCAAGCAGAAGTAGACTTAGGTGAGTAAATAGTCTGACATGTCTATGCCTAGTGGAACTGCCTGTAGGACGACAAGGAGGTGTTCAAGGCAACTTGAGTAGACACAATGAACGTCAATCCGCCATGGTAACAAGACGCTATTTTGAACACTAACGATCCGGCAGTGGAACCTTCGCTACTGACTCGTTAGATAAAGGTGCGTTTGGACCAGGTGGCGGCGATTGAAGCATTCCCCATGAGGTACCTACTAGCTAGTAGTACTATCACCCAAACACCTACTGCGAGTACTACAATGGTACTAGTAGCTACTAATACTATTCGGTACATGTAATTTTAACAACAGGAAATACGACAGGAGCTTCTATTTTGCGAAAACTTTCAGTGCCTCTGGCTAGTACTAATAGCTACGGGTACCACTGTAGTACAGTAGGTTTTAGAGTACTAGTAGTGGTAAAACTACTAGACTTTTCTTTTCTGACGTAGTGCATGAGACTAACCGGAGTCACTGATGGAGCCGGGAGCCCCATACCAGTAGTACGTAGAGTAGACTCCTTCTCTGCTACGGTAGTAGCCAGTAGTCTACTAGAGTACCGTAAAATATCAGAGGAAACGAATGGAAGAAAAAAAATCAGTCAGCGAAGAATCAGAGAAATAAATACCAGGTACACTCCAACTGTACCAGATTCGGAAAGACACTCCTTCGTTCCACGTTGTCTTCTTCATACGACCCACTAGCTAGCTAGTAGCTAGTCTACTACTACTGCCAGTAATAGACTACTAACAATAATGTTGTAACCATTATTCATAGTAAAGTCAACCGAACGATCTGCAGTCCATGCAACAACAAAAATTCAAGATTATATTACCAGTAAACGCTGACCTCAAATATCTTGCGATTAACAATTCTTGGAGGTTTTCATCAGAGCATTTAACTACTGAACGAACATTGGCGCTTGCGATAATCAGTTTTCCCCCCTCTACCGTGCCCTGCAAGTCTAGTAACATTGTTCAAAGATGCCCACTTATCCCAAGCTTTCTCTGCTGGTTCTGTTGGCAGGCCAGGCCAATGCCTTTCAGTCCGCAGCTGTTGCTGATCGATCTGCCGGAATATCATTTCAGAAAATGCCCTCGATGCGCTTATTGTCAGCCTTGCAAACGGACGAACAAATTGCATCCAAGAAGGAAAAAACACCAGATCGCAATTTTTCCCAACTGAGTTCAATTTTAAACCAGGTGATTTACCAAGAGAACGAAAGCAAAAAGAGCTTGTATAACAATAATACTGAAATTGTGACCACCAGTAGCATGCAAAACGATAATGCCTCAACGGACGCCTCGGATGCTATGGGCGGTCTCTTTTGGAGAGCCGTTGTGGTCGCCTTGTGTGCTCTGTGGGCTTCGAATTTTCCTGTTGCTAAATTAATCATGTCGGAACCTGGAGTGGATTCGTCCCTTTATGCTGTTACGCGGTTTGGAGTTGCAGCTTTAGCCTTATTGCCAGGAGCAATTGCTTCGTCCAGAACTGCAAAAATGGATTGGGAAACAATCAAGGGGTCACTTATCTGTGGCTCCTTTGTGGCAATTGGATATTTGGGACAAACGCTCGGACTGTTAACAACAACGGCCTCCAAATCTTGCGTGATTTGTTCCCTGCACTGCGTCTTTGTGGCAATTGTAGCCGAAGCTATGCGGGTCAACAAGGCCAAAGAAGTCATGATTGGCAGGACAGATTTTGATTTTATGCGACTGGTACCCGCTGCTGTTGCCGTTGCAGGTGTCGCCGTAGTAGAGCTGAAAGGAGCCGCGGGTGGGCCAAACATTGGCGACTTGCTGTCTTTTGCGCAGCCCATTGGATTCGGACTCGGATATCTTATCTTGGAAGAGCTTATGGCAAAGCGACCCGACGCTGCTATTGCTGTGTCTTTCATCAAATTATCCGTCGTCGCACTGGCATCACTTGCCATGTTTGAATTGACACCACTGATCCAGAACGGTGCTGATAATTGGGCATTTACGATTCCCGACTTTGACCCGATTTTTGCTTCACCAAAGGCCTTGTCAGGGATTGCCTACACTGGACTGGTGACAACGGCCCTGGCATTGTGGGTTGAGTCCAGAGCTTTCGCCCGTGTCCCTGCCACAGATGCTTCGTTGATTCTGACGACAGAACCTTTGTTTGCGGCAGGGATGGGTGCTCTCGCTCTGGGTGAAACCTTTGGCGTGTCAGACTACGTCGGAGCATCACTCATTATTGGAGCCTGTGTCATGGCAACCTTGATCGATAATGAAAATCGAGAGGCAGACTGTGAACCAGGTGATATATCTTGCGAGCCAACTCGAAACTTTCCTTTTGGAAGTCAATAAGCGAATAGCGATTGTTACTTTTTCAACACATACATTATTGAAAGCGGACTTATCGTCCACAGCAATATATCGCCACCGCACTGGCTCGTCCAGGCAAACCTATTTTCACACCAGTCACAAAATGATGCACTAGACTAGTTTACTCATAAACCTTTACCAACAACAACCAATTTTGAATCGCGAAACGCAACCACATTGATCGTTCGATGTAAACCATACAATACGTGACGCAAACGTGATAATGAAAAAATTAAGGAATCGAAGCGTTTTTCTTATTGCTGTTGTGCTAAAATACAACTTGTTGAAGATAGCGTCAATTTTCCCGGCGCATCTGCATCCTGTGTTAGCTTTGAAAAAGTATATTTGTTGTTATCTGTTGCAATGGCTTTGAAATCCAAGGTTTCGCCTCCTTGTTAGGTTGAAACAGTCCGAGTGCAAGCGCGGTATCCCATGCCAAGCACGAGAAGCGATCCGAGTGATGACGGATGCCATGCATTTGCTTGAGAAGATTGCGAAAAATGTTGCTTTGTTCCTCTCATTCTACACAGGCCGCTGTGGGCATAATACTTGGTACTGCTCAGCGGTAGGAGGCTCCGCAAAGCCTGCAAACAAGGATCTTCCAGCTTGAATGTCAGCAAGTTCTTGAAAGTACTGGTCATCACATTTCGACGGTTCTGGATCGACCCAATGCACGTCACAAAATCCTCCAAAGTAATTGCTCCATCGCCAACCCCAGTGATTTCCCGCTTTGACAGTCTCAATGCTAAACGGTGGATCTAGCTCGCTTGCGTACAGTTGCTGCTCAATGCGCGCGTGATAATCGGGTGAGTCAGGTGACAAGTGAACCATAAGTGGATATACAGATGACTCCCAGGTGGACTGTTTCATGATCTGGAGTCGAGCTCTCATTACTGTCGGAGCATCTTGAACACGCTGAATCTGACTGGCACCGTAAACAGCTCGATCACAAAGTCCCATTCCTTGTAGCGCTAAAAAGTCACCAGGTTTGACGTCGTATCTGAGATCTCCCGTCACTCGAGTCCTGTTCACACCCAGCCATTGCAGCTTTGGTAATTTAGCAAAGTCTTTCAACGTTCCCTCAACTAGAGTGCATCCGGATATGTCAATAATAATAAAATTATAAAAGAGGTCACTTGGACGCGTGTTACCGTTATTGTCGTTTCGCAACAAAAGATCTTTGACATTGCCTTCTAGATATCGATTGTTGGTGCATCTCAAGTCGCATAAATGTACCAGCGATGCCAAATCGGACAAATTCCAGTGTAAGTCTTCATTGCCGTGCAAATTCAAATGTCGAAGATTCTGCCAGTGTGACATTAAGTTTTGAATATCGCAGCACCGAAGCAAGCTGGGCATTGTGTGAAGGCACTCAAAATGATGAATGTTATGGAATCGATTAAGAATGTTGTCCCTGTCATCGCCGTCATGTTCGACCGATGCAGATAACACGAAGGATACCTGCGACGTCTGATCAACCTTCAACGCCTTCAACTTCGGGAGACATTTTAACAAGCACTCAAGTGATCTTTGAGATTTGGTGTGAATTTGTTCTTCCACTGGTGTTTCCGCTGCTGCTTCATTCCAGGAGGATGCAACCCGTCTCATGTGGAGCACTTCCCTCCAACTGAGGAATGTGAAAATATGGCTCAGGGTGTCTCCATGCCAAACTTGGTCGGCAAAATTTGGCATTGTCAATCACTTATTTGAGGCTTGCTTTCTAGCTAGGGCATCTCTCGGCGCCATGTCACCAATTTGGTAGAGACAGAATACTTTAAAGAGAAAGTATGTGGTGTATGTGATGTTGTACAGTAGTAGACACTGGGTACAGTAGACTTGTCTAGCTATTAGCTACTTGTTAGTTACAGAGTGGTACGTACTACAGTAGCTACGTTGTACTACTAGCTACTCGGATTAGCTAGTAGTAGTAGTAGTCTAGTAGTAGCTGTTCGGAGAAGTGCAATAGAGGGATGGCAGATCGACGAGGTAGCGATTCTCGGAGACGCAGAGCTGCTCAACAATTGATCGCCTGCTTGAAAAACCAAACAACAACTCACACTGGCTCGCTATTGCAATGGTGAGCGAGAAAGTACGCTTCAAAAATTTGATTAGCAAAACGATGGATGACGACAATGATGTGCGTCATAACAACAGCAACAACAACTATATGAAATGGATCACGGAAGGACGGCGGACAGCAAACGAAGGCTTTGATCGTGAAATGACGGCTGAAAAGAAGAATACGAACGCTTGACCAAAGATGATAGTACTGTTTTATGAGCCGATAAGCGCTTAAGGCACTTCTTACTTTCCTGTACACAACAGGAAGAAAATTTCATTTGAATGCCGACAAGGATATCCCGTTCGTCAGTTCATCAATCAAGTAAGCTCCAGGAAATTAGGAACCCATGCTTCTTCTCACTCATCTTCCCTGTACCGGAAAGCAGTCCAGCTTACGTTTTACAAGGTGGGGACAAGAATGGAGCATTTCAAGGAACCAATCGAATGGACATGTTTGTGGGCTTTTGGTTCGCGTGCTACATTGCTTGCATCTTTGTGACAAGGTGAAATTGCAGGGTAGCTTGGACCGCGGCACACCGTTCACTGGAAAAGCGATCGAAAATTGTGAACGTTTGAAGCAGCAAACAGGAGATAACACTTTCCCCTTTTATCATACTGGAGCGTAGCGATCGATTATTTCTCCGGATTCCAACCTGGCCCAAGAATTCCATTCCGTGGTCACTGATTGCTGTGTTACATTTCGGCGAAGAAAAACTTGGTAGATTCGCGCCCCACGGTCCCATCCTCTATTGTATCCACCATACCCTGAATGACGACCAAAACACAACGCCAGCATCTGTCTAGAACTGCTTGGCATTGGTTCCAGTCCAGTCCGGTTTACACGGCAGCAATAGTCATTGCCGTGGTTATGTCCAACACCCAGCCACATCACGTTTCCTGCCTGCTGTAGTGTGTGAACAATGCCAGGATCTTTTGAAACTGAATCCACTGGATCTTTTTGCATTCCATGACACAAACTCCCGTCGTACGCAAAGTCATATGTTGGAATGTGCTGAAAAGCGGCAGCTGCGGCAGTATCATTTCGATATATCCGACGAAACCAATCGATTTGGTTCTGTTGGAGTTGCTGGGGCAGCGATCCGCCTCCGCTATCCAAAAAGATGAGTTGCATAGCAACCAAGCCATTTGGCTCTGGCCTGGTTCTTTCCGCATGATTTTCCCAAGCCGAAGGATAATGGACGTCCAGGGCATAATTAGAGCTTCCAAACACAGTCTTAGGACCGGCCTGCGTAAGAGACAGCGGAAACCCTTGATCGACAGCCAGCAATTCAGCTCGACTCGTTTCGGCAGGCTCTTTGATAATGGTGCCATTTGGTAGGCGAATCTCAAAGGCCTGATCATCGTGATTTCCGAAAATGAGACACCAAGGAATGCCAAACCGTGACAGATGTTGACCTAGCAAAGAGTAGTAGCTTGTTGCATTCAACCGAACATCATTTGCAGTTAGCTGATCTCCTGACAATACTATCAAATCTGGCTTTTCTTCTGGAATCACACAGTCCAATACTTCAAACGTCTTTCGGTCTTGTTCGGGTCCCCAGTCCGTCCAGGAAGCCTCTCCCAAATGGACTGCAATTAATTCCCGCTTGTTAGCGTTCACGATGAATCAAAAGATAAGGTGAAACCAAACGAAGAAGGACGAACTTACTATCGCCAAGCTGTAGAATTTTGAAGCTTGCTCCTTTTGTAATATTATCTATATGCTGACCAAGATGAAATTCTAAGCGCAAAGACGGCTCTCCTCGATCGTACCGTAGTCTTGACGGAGGCCTATGGCCGCTTTGAAGGCTGTGATAATCCTCCCGCAGGAAGAAGAACTTTACTCCTACCAACACAGCAGCAATTGCCTTGGCAAGACAGAGGATACGTTTGTTATCTTGCTGGTTTCGGTGTTGGCCTAGTATCCTCTTCGGGCCTGCAGGGATCATCTTTGCAGTTTATTTTAACCTCCTTGTAGCACTTAATAAGATAGATATTCTTGAGACTTCAGAGCGAGTTGTTACGTAATAATATCATGTATGGAATATTGAGTACTCCTACACTCGTTGTACAAGTTACAAGTTCTTTCAACCAAGAACACTAGAATCTTCTCCCTCAATTTTTGAGATTTGTGAGAGTTAAAAGCGAAACATTACCGTATAAATTATTACTAGCCAGTCTAGTAGTAGTAGTCTAGCTACTACTAGTAGCTACGTAGTCTACTCTAGTAGCTAGTAGTAGTACTACTAGCTAGACCAACTAGCTAGTAGTAGTAGAAAAATTTGAATCGTTCCTTTGTATGGAGATAGGGTTTTCGACTTCTTTGAAATAATGAAAGTGAGTGGTGAGTGCTTTCTGTAGGTATGACAGTGTGCCGTAGTCTTCCTCATCAATCCAAGTGGAAGGAAGTGTAGGAGTTGTTTTACTTTTCAAATCAGAGACTTGGATCTTTCGCCAATTGCACGGATCTGAAAACATACATTCATCCTCTCCGCCCAGAAGCGAGCTACGTATCAGACTGATGTGTGTGTCCCGAAGGAGGTCTCCCTCTTTCACCTCCTATAGTCTTGCATAAAAACCGGACGAAGAATCACCAATATTGGAGAATATTGGAGAGTCTCTCAATAACTCGTGGTCTGCAATTGACATTGTCACATCCGAACCATTGGAAATTATTAGAGTAACCGAAAACACGACATGACGAAAGCTGGATTCGTTTGGAGGACGTAAAAGAGAACGTCCAAGTCGTCCAAGTAGGGAATCAAGGTAGTCATAAATTCAGTGCACCAGGCATCTTCCTGTTGATTTACCGTGGACTGTTGCGCATGATACTGCTCGAGAACATATTGGCGAAGTCCTGTCCGATTGAGCTTTAGGAAAAAATCCAACTGGACGTCTTGTCCCCCTGTGGCTCGTGTAAACAGGTGTTCCAGTGAAATATTATTGCCAGATGCAAGCACATCCACTAGAGCTTGCCGTCCTTTTTTGTAACTTGGCGTAGCTAACTGACCCGAAAAGACTTGCATTTCCAAATGGCGCAATGTAATGTTGTGCTTCAGAGCACTTGCAATCCCCGTAACGGCATCATCATCCATTCCTTGACAGTTTTCTAGCGATAAGTGAGTAAGACTATCATTGACGGTAAGCATTTCACTGATGGCTCTCCAGCCTCGTCGTCCCATATCCAAAATATTACAAAGTTGGAGTTGTTTTAGAGTAGGTACCGACGCAGTGGATTTTGGTATCAGAGCATGACAAAGTACATGCATAGAATCATCGTCCAGTCCTATCATTTTATCCAGTCGCAGACATTCAAGCGCCCCACAATTCTCTTGTTGTTGATCCTGTACCCCTCTTTTGAACAATTGAGCCAATTCTGTCCACCCAGAAAAGGAGACTTCCACTTCCGCCAGAGATATGTTTCGAATGGACGTGTTTGTTCGTAGCGTTTGTAGCATTCTTTCTTCATCCAAGAGCTGGAGACTCGATAATTCCAAAAGTTGCAAGGTGTTGGATTCACAAATACCTTGTAATCGAGCTTGCCGACCAATATCATCTTGGTTGTGTTGACGACGTTGTGAACTCCGTAGTCGTCGGTGTAGTTGTTGTCTTTGTACTGCCATGTGAATTCTCGCTTGGCGTAAATTGGGCAATATCGCTAGACCCTGGAATAAAGTTTCAAGATCCAGTCCTTCTCCCATACGAAGCTGAGAAAATGTCACCTCTTGCAGGGCCGGACAGTGACGAAAGGCCTCCAACAAAATCTGATTGTTCGTTTGATGTTGATCGGCTCCACGGGTCAAGCTTGAGATGCTCGCATCAAAGTCATTCTCAACAATAACAGAATTGTCGGGAACTTCAAGTTCCACAAACCGTAATATTAATATTTGAAGGTTCGTGGCCTGCCGCAATAGTAGTTGAAACTGAGTGACGGGAAGGGCAATGCCATTGAAATCCATGCCTTCTCTAATCTCAAGCGTGATAAGCTCTGGAAGTCTACTAATGACATTCAAGAATTGCCATTCCATTCTCTCCTCCTCCTCCTCCTCATCATCATTATCGTCATTTCGTTGCTCTATCATTTCAGAAATCGTTAAGAAAAAATCCCCTGACACTGAGACATGTTGTATTGTCGTATTTTGCCGCAATGCGTCAAGAAAGGCGGCAATGTTTGCAGAGGGATTACTGTTGAACCAATCCGTGAGATAGCCATCTTCCAATTCCAAACGATTTACACAGCCACCATCGTCACCATCGTCACCACTACTAATATTGTCGTTTTGAAGCTCCCGAATGATTTTACGGACGGCTTGACCGACATCGTCGACGAGAAGATCGTCGTCCTCGTCCCGGCAGTAGCGGTGTTGGTGTTGGTCGTCGATGATCAAAAGGTCTTGCGGACCGTTGACGTCCGTGCTATTGTCATTCACATTGACTTCAATATTCTGCATGAATAGCTTTAATAATAATAATAATAATATGTACAAGCAAGGCCAGTTTTGAACTTCGTCGCTGCTCTCTCGTAAACACTCTTGGCCTTAGCGTCCTAGCGTAGACCAGGTACACAGCACGGGTAATTTTGAATATTTTGAGGAAGTCACGTGGTGCCGCCAGCTGCAGCGTGTCCGCCAGCGATGTAGCAGTACACGCGTACTTTTACTTCGAACTCGAATTCACAGCTTGCCGTACTCTGTAGCTCCTACGAAAACAATACAAAATAAAAGTATGAGAAGTAAAAGTGCATGTTGTCGCAACGAGTGCTGGTATTCTACTACTACTACTAGTAGAGTACTACTAGCTAGTACTACTAGCTAGTACCTGGTAGTACTAGTACTCTAGTACTACTACTACTACTACTACTACTACTACTACTACTACTACTACTACTATTACTAGTACTACTAGCTACTACTACTAGAGTAGCTACTACTAGTAGTAGTAGTAGTAGCTACTACTAGCTACTACTACTACTACTACTACTACTACTACTACTACTACTACTACTACTACTACTACTACTACTACTACTACTACTACTACTACTACTACTACTACTACTACTACT
>Ga0100392_1001057_pt1 | contig 25428 bp, 17 predicted proteins | sample CryGeymeta201516_FD_81548 | JGI IMG/M metagenome (GOLD analysis project Ga0100392, IMG submission 81548) | Groundwater microbial communities from Crystal Geyser aquifers in Utah, USA - Crystal Geyser metaG 2015-16 | ecosystem: Environmental > Aquatic > Deep subsurface > Groundwater | place: USA... | reverse complement strand
GCCCCGGGTTTCGCCGCTGCGCGGCTATAACCCGGGCTACAACGGCGATGTGTTGGTGATGGTGTAGCCCGGGTTGAAGGCCGCAGGGCCGTAACCCGGGATTGCATCGAGACGGCTTCGTGGCCCGGCGATGCGCTTAGCGCGGCGCCCCGGGTTTCGCCGCTGCGTGGTGCCCCGGGTTTCGCCGCTGCGCGGCTATAACCCGGGCTACAACGGCGATGTGTTGGTGATGGTGTAGCCCGGGTTGAAGGCCGCAGGGCCGTAACCCGGGATTGCATCGAGACCGCTTCGTGGCCCGGCGATGCGCTTAGCTATCGAAGTTGTCGGCATCCAGCGCCATCAGACTTGCCGCGCCGGCGCGGATGCCGACGGCGTGGTTCATGGTGCGCGGCAGGATGCGGGCGTAGTAGAACCGCGCGGTGTCGCGTTTGGCCGCCTTGAACGCGGCCGGATAATTACCGGCAGCGCTGGTTGCCACCGCGCGCGCCCACCAGTAGGCCAGTACCACGTAGCCGGTGTGGAACAGGTAATCAACCGCAGCGGCGCCGATCTCCTCGGGGTCGCGTGCGGCTTTGCTGCCGATTTCCAGGGTCAGCGTCGCCAACTCTCTGGCCTTTTCCGCCAGTGGGCCGATGAACTCGGCCAGCGCCGCGTTGCCAGCGTGCTCGGTACAGAACGCTTCGATCATTGCGCCAAACTGACGCAGCCCCGGGCCGTGGGTTTGCAGCACTTTGCGGCCGAGCAGATCCAGCGCCTGAATCTGCGTGGTGCCCTCGTAGATGGTGGTGATGCGGGCATCGCGGGCCAGTTGCTCCATGCCCCACTCGCGCACATAGCCGTGGCCGCCAAAACATTGCAGCGCATGGTAGCTGCACTCGACGCCCCACTCGGTGAGACAGGCCTTGACTACCGGGGTGAGGAAGCTCAGCAGGTCGTCCGCCTGCCGTTTCTCATCGGTATCCGTTGCCTGTTCCAGCACGTCCACCAGCGTGGCCGCGTGGTAGGCCAGCAGCCGGCCGCCCTCGGCGAACGCCTTGCAAGTGAGCAGCATGCGCCGTACATCCGGATGCACGATGATCGGGTCGGCCGGCTTGTCGGGGAACTTCGGGCCCGACGCGGCGCGCATCTGCAGACGGTCGCGGGCGTAGGCGAGCGCGCCCTGGTAGGCGCGATCGATCATGCCGAGGCCCTGGATGCCCACCGCCAGCCGTGCGCTGTTCATCATCGCAAACATCACCATCAGGCCCTTGTTGGCCGGCCCGATCAGGTAGCCCTCGGCGCCATCGAAGTTCATCACGCAGGTGGCCGAGCCGTGGATGCCCATCTTGTGTTCGATCGCACCGCAGCGCACCGCATTGGCTTCGCCGACGCTGCCATCGCGGCTCACCTTGCGCTTGGGCACGATGAAGGTGGAGATGCCCTTGGTGCCGGGCGGGGCATCGGGCAGACGCGCCAGCACCAGATGCACGATGTTGTCGGTGAAGTCGTGTTCGCCAGCAGTGATGAAGATCTTGGTGCCGGTGAGCGCGTAGCTGCCGTCGGCTTGCGGCTCGGCACGGGTCTTGAGCAGGCCCAGATCGGAGCCGCAGTGCGGTTCGGTCAGGCACATGGTGCCGGTCCAGCGGCCTTCGACGATGGCGCGCAGAAAGATTTGCTGTTGCCAGTCCTCGCCGTAGCGCTTCAAGGCCTCGGTGGCGCCATGCGAGAGCAGCGGATAGTTGCCCCAGGCGAGGTTGGCGGCGTCGATCATTTCCTTGAGCGCCGCCCCGAATGATTCGGGCAGGCCTTGCCCGCCCAGTGCTTCGGCGGCAGTCAGCCCGCTCCAGCCGCCGTCAACGAACTGGGCATAGGCCTCCTTGAAACCCTTGGGCGCGGTGACCGCGCCGCTGGCCTTGTCGTAGTGGCAACCTTCGGCATCGCCGCTTTGATTGACTGGCGCCAGCACCTGCTCGGTGAAACGCGCGCCCTCCGCTAGGACCGCATCGAGCACGTCGCGTTGCGCGTTCTCAAAACCGAGGCGGTCATACAGCGCCTGTGCGCCAAGCACATCGAACAGGGCAAATTGCATGTCACGTTGTGGGGCTTTGTAGTTGTTCATGGTCAAAAATCCATTGTGGGCAATCAACGAAACACGCCATCGAGCCCCGGTACCGGCGACAGCACGCTTTCGAATTCGGTTGGGTAGCGATCATCCGGATCGCTGGTGGTGATGTGGCCATCGAGCCGATAGCGCAGGCCGCGGTGATCGGTTTGCGCCAGTGCCGCTGCGGCAAGCGCTGCCGGCGCCGGTTGCAGGTCGAGGGAGAAAATCTCAACCGAGTTCGCCGACACCTGTCGCTGCGGGGTGATCGCGATGGTGGTGGCGGCAATGCCATCGATCTGCATCTTCAGATCAATAGCGTCGATGCGGGCGCTGACATTGCTGAAGTTCTCGATGCGCACGTTGAGCGACCAGCCACCATCCGCTAGCAGGGTAAGTTGCTGGATCGTGGCCTGTGGCGGGTAGATGCGCCGCACTTCACCGCCGCCGCCACAGGCAGTGAGCAGCAGGGCGGCGACGAACAACACGGGCAGACGCAAGTGATCGAACATGGCAGCATCAACCTGAGAGATGATCGGTTTGCAGAATACCAGTCCACCACAGACATCTCATGCGGGCCTACCGGTTGCCTGGCCAGGGCGCATCGCCTGGCAGCCTGTCGGGCGTGACCGAACGTAGCGAGGGAAAGCCGGTTTGAGGCAGATTTTTTGTGCTTTTGCGGCGAATGGCAGGGCCCTTTAACGAGAAAGAGTGGAAAATTTGACCCATCTCGGCTCTCCGCAGTAGATCAGCGTCAACTCCGGCAGGCTGCTAGATCGAGCCGCCGCTCGATAGGCTCGATGCGTTCGGCCAGATGGTTGACGCGAACGCCGCCTTCGGCCGCGCCTTCTTCGGCGTGCGCTACGTCACGGCGCAGTGCTGCCAGCGCAACCTCGAGTCGGCCGAGACGCGTTACCGCTTCATCCTGCTTGTGCTCAATGCGCGCAAGCCCGGCCTGACATTGCTGCAAATGCTCCAGCGGCAGGCTTTCGGCGTTGGCGGTCATCGCGCTATCTCCTTTCGCCCCGAAGAGCTTCACGCCGCTTTCTCAACCCGCGCCGTTGCGCTTGGCTTGCCAGCGGCAAGATCGATGGGGTCGAAATCATCCACCGTGATCGCGTCCAGGGTGATTGCACGCAGTTCCTCAAGCAGGCGACGCTCATCGACGCTGATCCAGCCTTCCTTGACCCCTTCGGCCAGTTGATCGGCGAACTCCAGCGCCTCGATGTCGCTGTTTTTCAGCGCCTTGAGGAACTTGCGCTCGACCGGCTCGGCCAGGATCGCTTTCGCCAGCGCGGCATTGATGCGGCCGGCGGGGTGGTGCGCGCCGGGCGTGAGGTAAGCGCCTTCACCGAGCCGATCGCGCACCGCCGATGGCGACAGCAGCAGCGCCGCAGCGCGGTGGCCGAGGCGATCCGAGGGCGCTTGCGCGCGCCGACCGAATGGAAACACCAGCAGCCACAGCAACCAGCCGACCGGGCGGATCGGGAAGTTGCGCAGTGCCGCCGACAGTGCCAATTCGATACGATGCACGCGATCGTGGAACGCCCAGGCGAGCAGCGGCTGTTCATCGACCGGGCGGCCTTCGTCCTCGTAGCGCTTGAGCATGGCGCTGGCGATGTACAGGCCGCTGAGCACATCGCCGAGGCGCGCCGAAAGGCTTTCCTTGAACTTGAGCTTGCCGCCCAGCAACAGCATCGAGGTGTCGGCCACCAACGCCAGATTGGCCGAGTAACGATTGAGCTTGCGGTAGAAGCGCGCGGTGTAGGCATCGCCCGGCGCGCTGCCGTAGCGGGCGAAGCTGAGCCCCAGCCAGACGCTGCGCACGGCGTTGGAAATGGCGAAACCGATATGGCTGAACAGGGCGTGGTCGAACGCGCGCAGGCCGGCGCCGCGATCCGGGTTCTGCGCCGCCTGCATTTCCTTGAGCACCCAGGGATGGCAGCGGATCGCGCCTTGCCCGAAGATCATCATGCTGCGGGTCAGGATGTTGGCACCTTCCACCGTGATCGCAATCGGCGAGCCCTGCCAGGCACGGCCCAGATAGTTGCGTGGGCCGAGAATCACGCCTTTGCCGCCGTGCACATCCATGGCATCGCGCACCACTTCACGGCTGATTTCGGTGGCGTGGTATTTGGCGATCGCCGATGGCACCGAAGGCTTCTCGCCGCGATCCACCGCCGCTGCGGTGGACAGGGTCAGCGCGCTCATCGCGTAGGTATGGCCGGCAATGCGCGCCAGTGCTTCCTCGATGCCCTCGAAGCGGCCGATCGAAATGCCGAACTGCTTGCGGATACGGGCATAGGCACCGGTCACCAGCGCACCGATCTTCATCGCGCCGGTGGCGTTGGATGGCAGCGAAATCGCGCGCCCCACCGACAGCACCTCAACCAGCATGCGCCAGCCCTGGCCGGCCATGTCCGGGCCACCGATCAGCGCCGACAGCGGCACGAACACATCCTTGCCGCGTACCGGGCCATTCTGGAACGGCACATTGAGCGGGAAATGGCGGCGGCCGATTTCCAGCCCCGGGGTGTCGCGCGGCAGCAGCGCCAGGCTGATGCCGATGTCCTTGTTCTCGCCAAGCAGGCCGTCCGGGTCGTACAGGCGGAACGCCAGCCCCACCACGGTAGCCACCGGCGCCAGGGTGATGTAGCGCTTGTCGAAGCTCAGCCGGATGCCGACCACTTCAGCGCCATTCCACTTGCCGGTGCAAACGATGCCGTAATCCGGGATCGAGGTGGCATCCGAGCCGGCGTGCGGGCCGGTCAGCGCGAAACAGGGGATATCGCGGCCATCGGCCAAACGCGGCAGGTAATGGTTCTTCTGTTCCTCGGTGCCGTAGTGCAGCAGCAACTCGGCCGGGCCCAGCGAGTTGGGCACCGCCACCGTCGAGCTGACCGTGGTCGAGATCGACGCGAGTTTCTGCAGCACCCGCGAATGCGCCAGCGCCGAGAACCCGAGCCCGCCGTACTGCCTGGGAATGATCATGCCGAAGAACTTGTGCTTTTTCAGGAACTCCCACACGCTCGGCGGCAGGTCGGCGCGCTCGTGGGTGATTTCCCAGTCGTCGATCAGCGCGCAAACCTGCTCGCAGGGGCCGTCGAGGAAAGCCTGCTCGTCGCCGCTCAGTTGTGGCCTGGGTTGAGCCAGCAGCTCGTGCCACTTGGGCTTGCCAGAAAACAGCTCGCCTTCAAAACCGACGGTGCCGGCTTCCAGCGCGGTGCGTTCGGTGGCCGAAAGTGCCGGCAGCAGGCGGGTGTAGAACGCCAGCAGCGGTGCGGTGATCGCACGTCGGCGCAGCGGCGCGATCAGCAGCGGCAGCGTGATCGCTGTCAGGCCGATCACCGCCAGCCACAGCGCCACCGGGTTGGCCCCGGCAAAGGCCGAGCCGGTCAGCAGCGCGGCGGAGAGTAGCGCCCAGAACAGCAGCGGCAGGCGATGATAGGCGGCCAACGCGCCAGCCAAGGCAATCGCAAGAAACGGAAGGACGATGCTCATCGATGTTCTCCGGTACTCAGCGCGGCGCGAGCCGCAGGGGAGGCAAGAAACGTGTGAATGGCGGCAGTGAATGCCGCATTGTCGTCGCCAGCCACCATGTGGCTGGCCTTGGCGATACGCTGGTGCTGGGCGTGCGGCACCAGTGCGAGAAACTCGGCCACGCTGTGTGCGGACACCAGATCGCTTTGGCCACCACTGATCAGCAGCAACGGCACGCTGATCTGGCGCGCTGCCTCGACCAGGCGGCGCTGGATCGGTTCGCTCTGTGCCGGCAGGTCGGTCAGCATGCGCGGGTCCCAATGCCACACCAGACGCCCATCGTCGCGCTTCACCAGCAGCGAGGCAAGCTGTTCCGGGCGCTTGCGCGCACGCTGCGGTGGCAGATAGCCGGCAATCGCGTCGGCGGCGTGTTCGGCGTCGGTAAAACCGTCCGGATGCGCGCTCATGAACGCGACGATGCGGGCGAAGCCGGCCGATTCCCAGCGCGGGGTGATGTCGACCAGCACCATGGCAGCGAACAGCGCGTGTTCGGCCTGCGCCATCAGCCCAGTCAGGCCGCCCATCGAAGCGCCGATCAACAAGCGTGGCGCCGGCACCTGCGCCGCAATGGCGTGCAGATCGGCAACCCATTGCTGCGGCAGGTAGCGCTGCCCGATCGGGTTGCGCCCACTTTCGCCATGGCCGCGCGCGTCAAAGCTCAGTGGCGAATAGCCGTTGCCGAGCAGGCCATGGGCGGTGCCCTGCCACGATTGCCGGGTCTGCCCGAAACCATGCGCCAGCAGTACCCCAGCCCCGCCCACCGGCCATTGTTCGGCGGCCAACAACACACCATCGCCGCTGCGGATGCGCAGCGGCTGCGACGGAGGTTGCAGCACGGCAGCAGTGTTTACCATACGTATCAGTATGGTAAAGTGGGCGGTGCTTGTCAATTCAACAGAATCCGCTGTTGTGGGAGCGCCGCGGGTAGCGATGTTCGAAGCCTGCTGTTGTGGGAGCGCGCCTTGCGCGCGAAGCTTTCGCGGCGTTGTCCGCCGGCAGTGCCTGCCCCAGACGTGATCGGGGGCCGCCCCCGCACGCGTGGGCGTCGGGTTACTGGCGAGTTTACTGATGGCGTGTCGATCGGGCCGCCCCCGCACGCGTGGGCGTCGGCGCAATGGCTTGCCTATGCGCGGCATGGCGTTACACTGCGCCGATGGCCAAAGTGATGTCCAAGACCGAAAAGCCCGCACGCCTGAGCGCCGAGGACTGGGCGCGGGCGGCGCTCGACGTGGTTGCCGAGAGCGGCGTCGCGGCGGTGGCGGTGGAGCCGCTGGCGCGCCGGCTCGGCGTCACCAAGGGCAGCTTCTATTGGCATTACCCGTCGCGCGAAGCGCTGCTGGAGGCAGCACTCAGCCGTTGGGAGGCGTACGAGCAGGAAGCGGTATTCGGCACCCTGGAGGCGATTTCCGACCCGCGCGAACGCATGCGTTCGCTGTTCCAACTGGTGGCGCACGAAGCGCGCTCGCACATTATCTATTCCGAGCTGCTCAAGGCGCTCGATCATCCGGTGGTGCAGCCGGTGATCGAGCGGGTGTCCAAACGGCGTCTGGATTACCTCACCGCGTCCTATCGCCAGGCCGGCATGGCGCGGGTCGAGGCACAGCACCGCGCCCGCCTCACCTATGCCGCCTACGTCGGGTTCCTGCAACTGAGTCTGCAATCGCAGCAGGCGCGCCTGCATCACGACGAATACGACGCCTACGTGGAGCATGTGATGATGACGTTGATTCCGCCGCAGGGGGTTGCGTGACGGTGTTTGCTTGGCTCGAGAGACGATCGCCGTGAATAATGAACGCACGGGTTCGTGGTCGCGATATTGGACGACCGGAGCGCTGCATTCGTGTCCGGGTTCATACGCCGGCAACTACAGTGGCGAAATCGCTGCATTCTGGTGCGAGGTTGCGCATTCCTTCGCTGCAGGGAGCTGTGGCATCGACATAGGCTGCGGCAACGCGCCGGTTGCCGATCTGATTTTTCGCTATTCGGATCCGAAGCGTTTGCCCACGATCCATCTGCTCGACGCCGCAACCATCGCTCCGCCGTGGCTGCATGGCGTCTCGGCGCCGGTGCGTGAACACAGCGTGCTGCATCCGGGCACTCTGGTCGAGGCCATGCCCTTCGATAGCGCGTCGATCGATTGGGCCGTGAGCCAATATGGCATCGAATACAGCGACCTTGATTGCTCACTGGCCGAACTGGTTCGCGTGCTGAAACCAAACGGGCACGTCGCGTTGGTGATGCACGCGACCGATTCAGTGCTCGCGGATGTTGCGCGTGTGGAGGTGACGCACTGCGAATGGCTGCTGCATGCGCAAGGTCCAATCGTGGCCGCAGCGCGCCTGCTCGAGCCAATGTCGCGCGTGCGGGACGCCCGTTCCGGGCAAGCACTGCGTCATGATGCGGCGGCCAACGAGGCTCGGCAAAATTTCAATGCGTGTATGCGAGCCCTGGATGCACGCGTTGCGGTCAGCGAAGCCCCGGATATCTTGTTGGATGCGCGCCATGTCATTGCTCAGATCTTCGGTGGCGTGCAAACCGCCGGGCTATCTTGGGGCGAATCGCAGTTGCTGCTATTTCGTCAGATGCTGAGCGATAGCCAACTGCGGAGCAGCGAGCTTATCCAGCACGCTCTGGGCGAAAGCGCGCTTGCGCGCATGGCAGAGGTTTTTCGCGGCACGGGTCGGCGTGTGCAGACGCGCGCGATCCATGATCGGCAGCGCAAGATGGGCTGGGCCCTCAACGCCATCGCACCATGATCAATGGCTTTGCCGTGAACTTCCATCGCCAGCAGTGAGTCGCCAACGGCAGTCGCGTGTTGCCGGTCTGTGCCGCCTAGCAGCCGGTCGGACTTGACGCTGATCTACTGGGGAAAAGCCGAGATTGGTCAAAGTTTCCGCTCTTTCTCGTTAGAGAGCCCTGCCATTCGCCTCAAAAGCACAAAAAATCTGCTTCAAACCGGCTTTCCCTCGCTACGATCGGTCACGCCCGACAGCCTGCTAGGCACCCCGCAAGCGCTCGATACGCCCGCTCGCGCGACCCGGCCTCTGTTTGCTGTCGAACGTCCGAACCAACCGATGCCGCAGTACCCTGCGACGACGCACTGTTTGGCAAAGTGCCTTGCAGGTGCCCTCTGGGTGCCGCGACACCCCCCGTGTAGCAGGTTTCCGCCAAAGCCAACCTCATCCACCGCAACATTCCATGCGGTCACGGGCCGTGCGACCCCGGATTTTTTGCTGGCAAGGCATTGATCGGAAAAAGTTAACTCGCCGATGCGCGCGGCTTTCGCAGTGCGCCCCCGTGCGGCTTCCCCGCACGTAAAAATTACGTTATGCTTCGTCGGCCGGGCCATCTGAAGCAACCGCTCCGGTATCTTCGGCACAAAACGACACGAAAACTCACCTCATGCATCGCATTGCGAGAGGTCCGCATTCCAAACGTTGGAGGTATGAAATGACTCACCAGAAGTATCTGTCCAGAGCGATTCGACTCGCTCTGCTCGTAGGCGCCGGCGTCACGATGATCGGTGGCCCCGTATTCGCACAGGAAGATGAGGCTGAAGCCAAGACGCTCGATAAGGTCGAAGTTACCGGTTCGCGCATCAAACGCGCGAATGTAGAGGGTGCCACCCCGGTCACCGTGATCGACCGCAAGGCGATCGAGCTCAGCGGCGACATCAACGTATCCGACTTCCTGCGCAACATCACCTTCAACTCATTCGGCTCGTTCCGCCCGCAGTCGGGTTCGTCCGCGCAGTCCTTCGCCGGCCTCAGCCTGCGTGGTCTCGGCTCGGCACGTACCCTGATCCTGATCGACGGCCGTCGCGCCCCGACCAACCCGAGCACCGGCCAAGGGCAGGATCTGAACTCAATCCCGCTGGCCGCTGTTGAGCGTTTCGAAATTCTGTCTGATGGCGCATCGGCGATTTACGGTTCGGATGCGATCGGTGGCGTGGTCAACGTGATCACCCGCAAGGATTACGAAGGCGTCGAGATCAAGTATGGTATTTCGGCACCCGAGCGCAAGGGCGGCGATACCGAAGAAGGCTCGGTCCTGTTTGGTGCTGCCGGTGAACGTGGCCAGATGCTGGCAGGTGCTTCCTACAGCAATCGCGACATCGTTTTCCAGCGCGACCGTCCCTGGTCCACGGGCGGCGTGTCGACGTTCTCCAACAACTACATGGTGGCATTGCCTTCGCCGGGGTCCTTCACGGGTTTCCGTCCGGGCGGGTTCGCCAACGTCAACGGTAATGGTGCAGCGGTTCCGGGTGGTTGCAACGAACCCAACTTCGCGTTGAATGGCGCCGGTACTACCTGCTTCTTCGACTTCACCGCGGTGGCGGCGGATGAGGCGTCGATCGATCAGAGCTCGGCATTCGCGCGCGGCAGCTTCCAGATCAACGACGACTGGACCACCTACCTCAACACCACGATCACCCGCCTGGAAAGCTTCGGCCGTTATGCGCCGGTACCAGCGGTGGTGTTCGTGCCGGCCAACACGCCGAATAACCCGACCAACTATCCGTTGTTCCTGCGCCATCGCTTTGCCGCGCTCGGCAACCGCGATACCAGCATCGACGCGCAGACCTACGACATCAACCTTGGCTTCCAAGGCCGCGTCGCCGATCGCGTGGACCTCGACTTTGGCCTGCGTCGTTCCGAGTCGGTGAACTCCGAGATTGGCCGCAACTTCCTGGTGATCCCGATTGCCGAGCAGTTCATCGCAGATGGCAGTTACGACATCTTCAACCCATCACAAAACCCGGCCGATGTGCTCAACGCGATGAAGGCGAGCATCCCGCGCCGTAGCCGCACCCTGCTGGAAGAGGTCTACCTCAACAGCAACTTCGACCTGTTCGAGATGGCTGGCGGCACCGCCAATGCCGCTTTGGGCGGTGAGTTCCGTCGCGACACCTACGAGGACGTTTTTGACTCCCTGTCCGAGGCCGGTGTGATTGGCGGCTCGGCCGGCAACTCGGCCGGCGGCGGACGCAATGCCCGCGCACTGTACGCCGAGGTGCTGCTGCCGGTGCTGAGCAACCTTGAGTTCGATGCGGCAATCCGTTACGACCGTTACAGCGATTTCGGTTCCGCCACGTCGCCCAAGGTTTCGATGCGCTTCCAGCCATTCGAAAGCCTGACCTTGCGCGCATCGTGGGGTGAAGGCTTCCGCGCACCGACACTGGATATTCTGACCCAGAAAGACGCGTTCTCGGCCGACACCGTTCGCGATCCGCAGACCTGTCTTGCCTTCGGCCAGCCGGTGACGTGCTCCACGCAGATCGATGCAACCGTGGTTGCCAACCCCAATCTGGGCGCCGAGGATTCCGAAACGTGGACGGCCGGTGCGGTGTGGGATGCCACCAGCTGGCTCAGCCTGACGCTGGACTACTTCGATATCGAGATCACCAACCAGATCAACAGCTTCAGCTCCGGAAACCTGCTGTTCCTGGAATCGACCAATGAACCGCTGCCGCCAGGCTTGAGCATCACCCGCAACCCGAGCGACGGCCAGATCCTGAATATCACCCGTGGCTTTGGCAACCGTGGTTCCATCGAAACCGCTGGCGCAGATTTCAACCTGCGTACGCGCTTTGGTCTGGGCGACTATGGCGATCTGGCCAACAACCTGCAGATTTCCTGGACCCGCAACTTCCGCGTGGATGGTGGCCGCAACCTGATCGACGATCCCAGTGTGCCGCGCTATCGCGCCACGTTGAACAACGTCTACTCGCTGGGCGATTTCAGCTTCTCGTGGGACATCAACTACATCCACGGCACCAAGTCGTCGGCATTCTTCGAGGACCAGTCTGATCCGGATATTGCTGCGCTGTCCCAGCGTTTGGGCGCATGGACTACCCACGACCTGCAGGTCAACTGGAATGCCCCGTGGAACGGCAAGATCACCCTTGGCGTGCAGAACATCGCCAACAAGGACCCGATCCTGGATCCGCTCGATCCGACCGGCCGTGGCTTCGATTTCAACCTGTACGATGGTTACGGTCGTGTGCCGTACGTGCGTTACACGCAGAGCTTCTGACCGTAAACGCAACAGTGGCGTAGATCACCCGGATCAGGCGTTCAACGCTTGATCCGGGGCCGAACGAACGATCTACCGGCATTGTTGCCAAGGGGCCAACAGAACTGTCACGTTTCGCGCATTTGAAAGGGCCCTTCGGGGCCCTTTTTTTTGGGTGCGCCCGGCAGGGCGCAACCACAAGGAGGACCATTTGAGCGAACCGCGGATCCGCACGCTGCCACTACCGTGGACGGTGCGAATTGCGATCGATGCAACGCAACACATCAACCGTGCGATAATCCGCCGCCTCGATCGTTGGAAAAAAGGGTTGCTACGATGCGCATTCGCCCCCTGATTCTAGGCATTTCGTTGGCTGTGTCGGCTATCGCCCCGGTGTACGCCGTCAACCCTACTGGCGGGCCGAGCGATGGCCAAACCTTGAGTGCGCTTTCGGCGTCATCCAGACAAGTTTATCTGGTTACTTTCACCGATCCGCCGCTGGCGTTGTCGCGTCGCAATGACGGTAGCGACGCGCGTGCGGCGGCATCGCAAGTAACACGGCAGGATTCCGCTGTCGAACGTCGTCTCGACATGCGTTCCGCAAACAGTCGAGCGTATCTTTCTGTTCTGGCGCAGCGGCGAAACACAATACTTTCCGACCTGGTACAGCGCATTGGCCGTCCGGTGGCACCGCGTTTCGTGTATACCGTGACCATCAATGGCGTTGCGTTGGAGCTGACTGCCGGCGAAGCTGACGTGTTGCGCGACATGCCCGGCGTGAAGTCGGTACAGCTCAACTTTACCCGTCGCCTGCTCACCGATTCTGGCCCCAAGTGGATCAAGGCCGATACGCTGTGGACTGGCGCCGCCGGTGTCGCGTCGCGCGGCGAGGGCACGTTGGTCGGGGTGGTCGACTCCGGCATCAACCCCGCGCATCCGGCATTTGCGGCCGCAGCCAGCGATGGCTACGTGCATGTCAATCCCAAGGGCGCGTTCCTCGGTACCTGCGCCAGCGGCAACACGCAATGCAACGCCAAACTGATCGGCATTTACAACTTTCGCTCCGGCGACGAGCCAGAAAATGTCGATAAAAACGGCCACGGAACGCATGTGGCATCCACTGCTGCCGGCAACCCGGTCAACTACCCGGTCACTGTTGCTGGTGGCGAGGTGGTTTCCCGCGTTGGCTCCGGTGTGGCGCCACGCGCCAATCTGATCAGCTACAAGGCCTGTGTCGATGACGGCGGTAGCGGCACATGCAGCGGCGACGCGCTACTGGCTGCGATAGAGCAGGCAACGCAAGACGGGGTTGATGTCATCAACTACTCGATTGGCGGCTTGCCCGACGACCCTTGGCAAGCCAACAGCGAGTCGATGGCGATGCTTGCCGCACGTCAAGCGGGGGTAGTAGTGGTGGTGGCCGCAGGCAACTCAGGCCCACAAGACACCAGCGTCAGCGGACCCGGCAATGCGCCGTGGGTACTCACGGCAGCGGCCGCAACGCATACCCGGGTTGTTTCCGGGTCGACGGTCAGCGACGATCCAGCGTTTGCCGATCAACTGGCCACGTTCAGCGGCCGTGGTCCCAATACCTGGTTGCTGGCGCCATTGCCGGCCGTGCTCAAGCCCGACCTTACCGCGCCGGGGGTGAATGTGCTGGCGGCCGGGCGGCCCTCCGACCCGGTCGGAGTTTTGCTCTCGGGCACATCGATGGCGACGCCACACATCGCTGGTGCTGCCGCATTGTTGCGCAGTGCGCATCCGGATTGGTCGCCTAGCCAGATTATTTCGGCGTTGCAAACCACTGCGCGTGCCAGTGCGCGCACCGGTAACGCCATTGGTCGCATATTCGACCAAGGTTCCGGCGTGGTCGACCTGAGTCGCGCCGTGCGCGCAGGGCTGTATTTCGATGCTGTCGGATCGCCAGCAGACGGTATCCCCACCTTCGAGCAGGCTAACCCCTTTGCCGCAGTGAGCCCCGGCCAACCGCGTGATCTGAATGTCCCCTATCTATTGCATGACGACTGCTTCGAATCGTGCACGCTCCGCCGCCGGATCAGCGACATGGGCGCAGGTGGCACCTGGAATGTGACCGTTGCTGCCGCCAGTGGAATCGTGGTCAGTGGGGTGCCGAATCAGTTCACGCTGGTTGCTGGAGCGAGTCGTGTGCTCGACTTTCACTTCGATGTGTCCGCAGCGAACGTTTCGGGTGGCTGGAACCACGGCACTGTAACCTTCAGCAAGCAGCAAAACGATGGTACTCCCGATGTGGTGGTGCCCTTGGCGTTGAAGGTCAGCGCGGGGCCTGGCCCGAATCCGGAAGCATTCCGCTTCGTGGTCGACGCTGACGCCGGTATGCGCGAGATTTCGTTGACCGGCCTGCGCGCATTGCCACAGGCACGCTTCAGTGGCAGTGTGCTGGTGCGCTCGGTACCATCAAACATTGTGTTGACGGGCGATCCGACCCCCGACGACCCGTTCGACGATGCCACTGGTACCAATACGGCAATCCGGGTAACTGTACCTGAGGATTCAGCAGCAACGCCCAAGCGCTGGCGGGTATTGGTGCGCGCGGCGTCATCCAGTGCGCAGGACATCGATCTCTACGTCGGTATTGACAACAATCGAGACGGCAAGGGCTCATTCGACGAACTCGTGTGTCTTTCCGCCGATGCCGATGCGGATGAGCTCTGTCAATTCGACGTGACCCATCCCGGCGAAGGTGGCGACTTGCGCTATTGGGTGGCGGTACAGAACTTTGCCGCTGGCGCGGGTAGCGATTCGATACGCATCGATGCAGTCGCCATTCCCTTGGACGGGCCGGATTCAGAGGCGTTGAGTGCAACCGGCCCGGGTCATGTCGATCGTTTGCGCGATATCGACTTGCGCGTGCGGTGGGATGACCCGAGTTTCCTTCCCGGCGAATCGCGTTTTGGGTTGTTGCGGGTACGGCCCAGTGCCGATGCCATCGCCAGCGAATATCTGATCGAACTGGAGCGCGCTGCAGGCAGCGAGCCGGTGCCGCGCCTGCTGCGCAATGGTGTGGTGCAACCGTTGACCTTGGCGCCGGGCGCGAGCCACGAGCGGGTGTTCTTCGATGTTCCGGCCAACGCCACCTCGGTGCTGTTCGAGGTCACGGTCAGCGCGCCGCGCGTCGATCTGTTCGTATCGCGTCTCGCCGCGCCCAACCCGCCGGACGGTACCACGGCGATCGAGCGAGCGCCGCCGCGCAATCAGGCGGTGGCCAGCCTGACCGGAACCACCGGCAACAAGCGAATTACGTTGAGCGGCGCGCAGCTCGCACCGGGACGCTGGTATGTCACCCCGGTAAGTACGTTCCAGAACGCTCCGATTCCGGCACCGATCCGTGCCACCGTGTTGACTGCCACAGCACCGCCGGCATTGCGCTTGGGGCATTATTTCAATGCCGCGCGTGTGGGGTCGAGCTCAGGCGTGTTTGTCGATCGTGCGCCAGGCAACCCCGACCAGTGGGTCGTGGTCTGGTACACCTATCTCGAGGACGGTACCCCAACGTGGTACATCAGTCAGAACAATGCGCCACAGGCTGCCAGCGACGTGTTCTCAGGGCCGCTTTGGCGCGTGGTGTGGGATGGTGGAAATGCGCTGCTGAACACCGTTGGCCACGTGACCATCGTGGCAACGGATGAGCAGTCCTTTAGCTTCAGTTATTCCCTTGAAGGGCAGTCTGGCTCGGAACAAATGTCGCGCTTGGGTGGACCGGGTTGCATCAGTTTCCAGGGCGGTGATCTCGACGTAACCGGGCATTGGTTCACGGAGAGTCGTTCCGGATTCGGCTACAGTGTGCAGATCGACGCTGGCTCGAATCAAGAGATATTCGCTGCGTATTTGTACGATGCACAAGGGTTTCCGCGCTGGTTGTTCGGGCAGCAGGGCTTCCTTTCAGCCGGGCAGGTCGATCTGCGGCAATTCACGGCCGGCCCCTGCCCGACCTGTGCTTTCGCGAAAACGCCTGACTTTTCCAGCTTGCCCATGGCCGGTTTGCTGATACGCGATTATGTGAGCAATGGTATCGCTCGGATTGCGACCAGCGTGGGATTTGTCCCGCCGCTCACCGGCAGCTGGGCGGAGGACCTGCAGGTACAGTCGCTGAGTGCCCGCAAGCTGTGTCAGTGAGTGTTCTGGTAGCGACAGCCATGGCAAGCAGGACAGCCTGCTTGCGGTGGCAGATGCGCGAGCTCGCCGGGCCGACGCGTTTCCCGTTCACCCCCTGCCGGGATCAGGCCACGCCGGGATCTGGGTAGCCGAGCGCCGCAATGGCAGGGCGCAGTGCAGGTAAATGCGGTTCCAGGTATTGGCGGTAGCCCAACCAGCGTTGTGCTGAGGTGAGATAAATATCTTGCGCCACCTGATGATAGCTGTTGGTTCGCACCCGCTCGCGGGTAGCCAATCGGGTGTCGCGATCAAGCATCGTTGGCCGATACGCGACATCGAGGAAGGCACACAGTGCGGCCAACTCGGCGGCCGCGTCGGCAACGAGTGATTCGTAGCGTACCACGTGGGCGCGGCAGCCGAGTACTTGATTACTAAGCCACCACACGCGCAATGTCGCGAGATAGGTGTCCGCGCAGTCGGACAACGTGTCGAAGTGAACAAAAGCGGCATTGACGGCGTACTGCTGTTTGAAGTTGCTCATCAGCACATCGCACGGGTGGCGCGCCGCGAACACGAATCGTGCGTCGGGAAACAGGCGACGAATGATGCCGGCGTGCAATGACCGCATCGGTAACTTGTCGATGATCAAGCGGCCGTTGCGATCGGGAATGTATGCGGCAACCTGCTCGCGATAGCGCCGCCGCACCAGCGCAGCCGTGGCCGCATCCATGCGTTGAATCTGATCCACATACGATTCGCCAGGCTTTGCGAACGAGGCCATGGCGTGCTCGAATGTGGGAAGCTCTTCGATCGTGACGATGGCGCTATTGGCGGCGAGCATGGTGTCGAGCAATGTGGTGCCCGAGCGGGGGAACCCAACCAGAAAGCAAAGGTCCGCACCGCGGTCGTCGTTGTCGGCTTCAACCCAGCCGGCCGGAGCGCCACGATTGAGCCATTGCAGCAGAGCGGTGATGCGACGATCGAATTCTCCCATATCAACATGTGTACGGCGGATGCTGCGCGCCGCAAGCGCATTACCCTCTGAATAAGCGGTGTAGGCCGCATCGAATTGATCGAGAGCATCCAGCACATCAGCCAAGGTGAAGTAATAGTCTTGAGCAACGCGCGCGGCGAGCTCGCTGGGCGTGATCCGGTGCAGCAGAACAAGCGCCTCTTTCGTCTGGTTCAGCCGGCGATAGATCTTCGCCGCTTCGATCAACAACTGCGGGTGGCCAGGGTCGAGTGCCATCCCACGCGCGGCAAATTGCCTGGCCGCGTCGAGTGCGTTGCAACGCTCGTTTACCCCAGCTATCGCTGCAAGCGCATCCACATCGTTCGGAGCCAGTTCAAGTGCCTTGCCGAGCGCGCTCAACGCCCCAGTCGTGTCCATCAACTCATCCAGCAACAGGCCGTAGTAGAACCATCCGGACTGGTTGTTCGGGTCATCGTGCAGGACGCGTTCAAATGTGGCGCGTGCGCGCGGAAGCTGCCCGACAAAGTGCTGCGTCAAAGCCAGATTGACCCCTGCTTCGTAGTCGTTGTCGTTGTTGCGGTACAACGCAGCGAACTGGTGCAATGCGGGCTCGCCACGCTCCATCTGATACAGCACGATACCGAGGTTGAACCGCGCTTGGCGAAAGTCCGGGGCAATCGCCAGCGCCCGCGAAAATGCCTGCTCAGCCAGCGCGTATTGCTTTGCTGCGCGCAATGCATGGCCCAGGTTGTTCAGCGCTTCGGGGTAAAATGGGTCGCTTGCCACCGCCGCCTCGAAGGCATGCAATGCGGCATCGCGCTCACCCAGATTGTGTAGCGCACGGCCAAGATGATTGGCGAAAAGTGAGACCTCGGCAAATTGTCCGCCGGCGGCTCGTGCCAGCGCTGCCGCCGCAGCAAAATCGCCGTTCGTGTGTGCCCAGATGACTTGCCACTGTTCTTGCCAGACCGGATGCGCGTTGCCGGGTGGGCACAGCGCCTGCAGCCGCTGCGCATCGACTTGGCGCTCCGCGACCAGCATTTCCAGCAACCGGCTCTGACACTGTGGATGATCGGGCTGCGCCCGCAACAGCGCGAGCGCTGCGTTCCAGTTGCCACCACGAATGGCGATCCATGCCTTGGCAAGCGTAATGTCGCCGGGGTGATCACCGGCAGCGGCGCTCAACGATTGGGCCGACTCAACACGCCCTCGGCGCGCTTGCTCGCAAATGGAATCGATGGAGTATGCCCATCGTGGAATGGTAGGTTGCCGCATCGAGATCACCATGTGCGCATGTTCGAAACAGATCGCATGCGCCGAAATAAAAGGCCCGCGACGGCAACGAAGCAGCCATTGCCAAAAGGATGCGGAGCTCCCGCACCAACCACGCATTGCCAACCAGACGGGCCGCTGCGGTTTGCCGATGGAGCCGCTAGACCGCGATCATTTAACCGAAAAAAACTCACCCCAGCAACAACAACGTCCCCAGCCCGAGAAACGCGAGAAAGCCGATCACATCGGTGACTGTGGTCAGCACCACGGTGCCGGCCAGGGCCGGGTCGATGCCCATGCGCTTGAGGGTGAGCGGCACCAGCACGCCGGCGCCGGCAGCGGCGACCAGGTTGATGACCAGCGCCGCAAAAATGACCAGGCCGATGGCGATGCCCTGAAACCAGATTGCGGCGGCGATACCGGTGACCGTGCCCCAGAGCAGGCCGTTGAACAACGCGACCAGCAATTCCTTGGTCAACAACGCGCGCAGGTTGGTGCTGCCGATCTGGCCCAGCGCGAGGCCGCGCACCATCAGTGTGAGCACTTGGGTACCGGCGTTGCCGCCCATGCCGGCGACGATCGGCATCAACACCGCCAGCGCAACCACCTGTTGCAATGTGGACTCGAATCGACCGATCACCGCGGCGGCGAGGAACGCGGTGACCAGGTTGATACCCAGCCACAGCGCGCGGCGTTTCACCGCGCGCCGCACCGGGCTGAACATGTCCTCGTCCTCGTCCAGGCCGGCCGCGCCGAGGGTCTGGTGCTCGGCCTGCTCGCGGATGATGTCGACCACGTCATCGATGGTGATGCGGCCAAGCAGGATGTTGTTGGCATCCACCACCGGCGCACTGACCCAGTCGTGATCGGAAAACTGGTTGGCGACGGCATTGGCCGAGGTGTCGGCCGCGATTCCCGGTTGCTCGTCATCGATCAGTTCGTTGATCGGCGTGCCCGGATCGTGGGTGAGCAGTGCGGATACCGCGAGTCGACCGATGTATTGATGGCGGCGGCTGACCACGAACAGGTGATCGGTGTGCTCGGGCATTTCACCGCGCAGGCGCAGGTAGCGCAGCACCACGTCGAGGGTGACATCGGCGCGCACCGTGATCACGTCCGGGTTCATCAAGCGCCCGGCGGTATCCTCGGGGTACGACAACGCCTGTTCAAGTCGTTCGCGGTTCTCGCGATCCATCGACTTGAGCACTTCCGCGATGACCGTGTCAGGCAGGTCCTCGACCAGATCGGCGAGGTCGTCGATATCGAGGTCTTCGACCGCCGCGATGATTTCGTCGGGGTCCATGTCGGCGAGCAGGCTTTCGCGCACTTCCTCGCCGACGTGCAGCAGCACCTCGCCATCGTCTTCGGCATCGACCAAGCCCCACACCACCGCGCGCCGCGCCGGTGGCAGCGATTCCAGCAGATTGCCGATTTCCGCTGGCGACAGGGTATTGACCAGGCGCCGCACCGGGCCGAGGCGACCGGAATCCAGCGCTTGCGACAGCAGCGTGAGCTGGCGTGTGGTCTTGTCGTGGCGGATGGCTTCTGCCATGCCCGGCTCCCGAAAGGTGAACGATGCCGCTCAAAGCGAGCAACAACCGCGCTCGCATTATCCGGGACTGCGCGGCATACGGAAAGCGGCGCGTGGTTGTGCGCACACGTTAGTGCGGCAACCTCTGAACATGCACCATCCGCCGTCTTTGCGAGCGCAGCGAAGCAATCCAGTGCTTTGATAGTACGATCATTCCTGAATTGCCACGTCGCTTCGCTGCTCGCAATGACAGCTTGTTCAGAGCGTCCTGAGTGTTGGTCGCGAAAACGGAGCCACGTTAGAATCGGCCAACGCGTCAGAGGCGTGTGATGAAATTCAATATCGAATGTGAACGCGAAGACGATGGCCGCTGGCTGGCTGAAATCCTGGAGTTGCCCGGCGCACTCGCGTATGGAACGATCGCTGAGGAAGCGATGGGCAAGGCCGAGGCTCTGGCGCTTCGGGCTCTGGCAGAGCAGCTTGAGCATGGCGAAGTTCGCCCACTCGATATCAGCATCTCGATTCCGATAGCGGCGTGAGTCATTGGCCGTCGTGCAAGGCGAGGCGGGTTCTTGCTGCATTGCTGCATAGTGGCTGGCAGATCAAACGGCAGTCGGGTTTGCATCGCACGCTGTCGCGCGACGGATGGCCGGATTATGTTTTCGCGTTTCATGATGGTGACGAAATCGACCCGCGTATGCTCAACCGTATTGCCAGACACACCGGACTTCGCGCGCAGGATGGTTGATGGTCGCGGTACACCCCGGTGCCGGATCGACGCATCACTGCCACGCGCTACAACCAACCGCGCCAGAACGCGATGACCGAAACCGTCATCCATAACACGCCGGTCGTGCGTTTCACCCCCGGCGTGTCGTGGGCGATATGCGGCAGCAGCAATGGCAGCAGGTGCTCGGCCAGGATTTCGCCGCCATCGCTGAACACCACATAGGCGCACAGCGCGCAAAACAGCAGATAAAGGAACAGCATGTCAGCGCCGCCGCGGCCAGGCAGCAACGAATGCCGCGAATGCGCCGGCGCCGAGCAACCACGCCGCCAGCGGTATGCCGCCGTAACGCGCGCCGCCGGCTTCCAGGCCATGCAACACCGCCGCCATGATGCCCAGCGCCGCGCCGAGTATGGCGAACACGGTACGGCGCTGGCCGCTGCGGGTGACGCTGGCCAGTTCGGCCAGATCCTCCGAACGCAGCCGCAAGCTGCTATCGCCATGGACCGCCTGTTGCAGGTAACGATGCACCAGCTCGGGCATGTGCGGCGCGGCCTTCAACCAACCCGGCAACTGCGCACGCAGGCGTCTGCCGATCGCGCGCGGCCGCCGCTGTTCACGCAGGATGTCGGCCAGCACCGGCTGCGCCACCGCCCACAGGTCCAGTTGCGGATCGAGGGTGCGGCCAAGGCCTTCGATATTGAGCAGGGTCTTTTGCAGCAGGATCAACTGCGGCTGGATGGTGAGCTGGTTCTTGCGCGCCATCTGGAAGATTTTCAGCAACACCTCGCCGAGCGCAATTTCGCTCAGCGGCCGGCTGAAGTAGGGCTCGCACACGGTGCGTACATCGGCGGTGAGTTCTTCCAGATCGAGCGAAGCGGGCATCCAGCCGGCATCGATATGCAACTGCGCGATGCGCTGGTAGTCGCGCGCAAACATGGCGGTGAAGTTTTCTGCCAGATAGAATCGATCCGTCTCCGACAGCGAGCCGACGATGCCGAAATCGAGCGCGATGAAGCGCGGATTTTCTGCTCGGCTGGTGTCGACCCAGATATTGCCGGGGTGGGCGTCGGCATGAAAAAAGTTGTCGCGAAAGACCTGCGTGTAAAACACGCGCACGCCCTTGGCGGCGAGTCGGTGTGGGTCGATGCCGGCGGCGCGGATGGCGGCCACATCGTCGGCGCGGATGCCATGCACACGTTCCAGCGTGAGCACGCGCTCGGAGCTGTGGCTCCAGAACACCTCAGGTACGTACAGATCGGGCGAATCCGCGAAATTGCGTCGCAGCAAGCTGGCGTTGGCGCCCTCGCGCTGCAGGTCGATCTCGTGGCGCAGTGCACGCTCAAGTTCGGCCACCACATCGAGTGGACGGATGCGCGCGGCATCGGGGTGAACGCGATCCACCGCGCGCGCCAGCAAACGCAGCAGATCCAGGTCATCGCTGATGCGCTTGGCTACCCCCGGCCGCAGCACCTTCACCACCACCTCGCGGCCATCGTGCAAGGTGGCGGCATGCACTTGCGCGATCGAGGCCGACGCCAATGGTGTGCGCTCGAAGCGTGCAAACAGTTCAGCGATCGGCTTGCCCAGCGACGCTTCCACTTCGGCTTCGGCGAGTTCGCCAGCGAACGGTGCTACCCGATCCTGCAACAGTGCCAACGCAGTGGCGATGTCAGTTGGCAACAGATCGCGGCGGGTGGACAGCACCTGCCCGAACTTGACGAACAGCGGGCCGAGTTCCTGCAACGCCAGGCGCAGGCGTTCGCCGCGCGAAGCATCGGCTTCGTCCGGCCGCGCCACCACGAATGGCCGCAACAGCCGGGTTGCCGGTGCCAGCGCGGTGTGTTCAAGAAACGTATCGAGCCGATGGCGCAGCGCGATGCGAACGATGCGCAGTGCGCGCAGCAGGGTGCTCACCCGTCGGCTCCCGGCACGCCGGGGAATCTCTTGAAACCTGCTGCGCGACCCGATAGCGGCGTTGCGCGGTGCTCGGAATCCTCATGCACACGCACGTACACTGCGGTTCCTGCGCTCCGTGCGCCTTGCGCTCGGGCCGCTCGCGACGGTTTCACGGGATTCCCCTGGCTTGCAGGCGCTCTATGCGCGCAGCGATGCGATCGACCTGCTCGCGTAGCGCATCGACGTCATCGTGGAAGGTGTCCAGCTCCAGTTTGGCGACCAGATCACGCGATTCTTCGGTGAGGTATTCGGCACTGTCGCGAGCCAGCGTTTTTGCGTGCGCCAGACCGCTGCGCAGCCCGTCGCGCAGCGTGCGCGCGACCTGCACCCCCAGCACTTCACCGAACACGTCAGCGAACGGCTTGTCCCAGTCGGGGTCGAAACGCTGTGCCAGCTGCTGCAACTCACGCGCCAGCTCGGCATCGCCCGACAGCTTCAGGCGACCCGGTGCGGTGCTACCGCCACGGGCAAACGGCAACTGCGCGAGCAGGCCGGCGAGCGTGGCCTTCACCGCCAGGTCGGGTTCGGGCTCATGTTGCGCTGGCCCGACTTTCAAGCCGCCGTCGCTGACCGACAACTGCATCGCCAGCGCCGGTGCCTGCAAACACACGGTAATGCGGCGGCCATCGAGTTTGCGAAGCGCCGCCTGCGTGTCGGGGTCGAGTGCCAGCAGGTGCGCGAGTGCCCGTTCCAGAGCGCGGCCGGCGAGCGGCTTCAGGCGATTCAGCGGCGAGGTGCGGGGGGCGGCCATCCGCGCATTGTAATGCACCGCGCTCCGACCGCCGTGGTAGCCCAGGTTGAGGCGAAGTCGAAACCCGGGGCGCATCGCGCCCGAAACCCGGGGTTCGACACCCGCTCACCGCAGCCGCGTGCAAAATCCCGGGTTACGGCCTGCGGCCTAACCCGGGCTACCACAGCGCACGCAACCTGGCACCGCTGCGCGCCGAACCTCCGGTAGCCCGGGTTGAGGCGAAGCCGAAACCCGGGGCGCATCGCGCCCGAAACCCGGGGCGCATCGCGCCCGAAACCCGGGGCGAGCGGTAGTCAACGGCAGGCCGCCGCCAGTCGCGTAAATCCGTCATCCAGGGAAACGTGCGGGCGGTACCCGAAATCGCGCTCGGCGGCGCTGATGTCGTACCAGTGCGGGGTGGCCAGTTGTTCGGCGAGGAAGCGGGTCAGCGGCGGCTCGCCGCGCAGCGGCAAGATGCGCCATGCCTGTTCGCAGACCGCTCCGATGCCATAGGCGAGGCGATAGGGAATGGACGCGCTTACCTGCGGTGCGTCGGCGGCGCACAGCAGGGCATTGACGATCTCGCGCAACGGCCGTGGCTCGCCGTTGGAAATGAAGTACGCCTTGCCCGAGCAGACGCTGCCCGGCCACAGCTGATCGAAGGCGTCGATATGCGCCTGCGCGGCGTTATCAACAAAGGTGGTGTCGATGCGATTCGCGCCGCCGTCGATCAGGCGCAGGCGGCCGGCGCGCGCACGCGCGACGAGCCCCGGCAGCAGGTGCGGATCGCCTGGCCCCCAGATCAGCCGCGGGCGCAAGGCCACGGTCGCCAGCGTGGCATCGTTGGCCTTCAGCACAGCGCGTTCGGCGATCGCCTTGGTCGCGGGATAGGCGGCACGGAACGGATCGCCGTACGGCGTGTCGATTTCGTTGCTGCCTTCCACCGCGTGTCCGGCGCGATGGGTAACGCTGGGGGTGGAGGTGTACACCAGACGCGCAATGCCTTGGGCGCGGCAGGCGTCGAGTACGATCTGCGTGCCGACGACATTGGCGCGGTGATAATCGGCGTACGCGCCCCAGGCGCCAGCTTTGGCGGCGCTGTGGAATACCGCATCACGATCGGCGCAGGCGGCGCGCACGGCGGCGGCGTCGGCAAGATCGCCTTGAATCTGGTCGACGCCCAGTGCGTCCAGTGCCGGATGTGCCTGCCGCGAAAAGCTGCTGACGCCGTAGCCACGAGCGATCAGCAGACGGCAGATCGCGCCGCCAAGAAAGCCACCACCGCCGGTCACCAGAATCTTCATTGCGTATCGTTACTCGTATTCATGGCTCGATCGGAGTGTCGCGCAAGCGCCACAGCAAGCGGTATTTACGGAACACATAACGGCCATGCAGGTAATGGTAGATCGCACCCGCGCGGCCATCGAGAAATCCGCCGCGCAGCCAGTAGTTTTTCAGCCAGTAGGCGCCGACATGCAGCCAGGCATCGATCCAGAAACCGCGCACGCCATCGGCGTGGCGTTGCCGGGCGAACAACTCGGCGTAGCGATCGAGCTTGGCTTCATAGCCGTCGCGGCTGCGCGCGGTATCGTGTTCGATCCGCGCCGGCAGGCGCAACACCCGCTTGCCGCGCCGATCCAGACTTTCGTGCACGCGCGCGGGCAGGTAGCGGCAGTCGGCGCGGAACAGACGCTCCACCGCTTCGTTGCCCCAACCGCCACGACGCAGGCTGTGGCCGAGAAAGCGGGTGCGCCGCAGCAGCCGCCAGATGTCGGCGCGCTCGCTTGGCACGTCGCCGGCGGGGCTGGTTTTGAATAATTCGCGCAGCCGCCGCGCGCCGCTGGGTACCAGCCATTCATCGGCATCGAGCAACAGCACCCAAGGCTGGCTGGCGCGCGCTATCGCCACATTCTTCTGGCTGGAAAAGCCGAGCCACTCCTGATGTTCCACCCGTGCGCCGGCAGCGCGCGCGCGCGCCACCGTGTCGTCGCTTGATCCGGAGTCGAGCACCAGCACTTCTGCACACAGCCCGCGCAGCGAGTGCACACAGCGCTCGATGCGATCGGCCTCATTCATGGCGATCACCACCCCGGAAATGGGTAGTGATTGCTCGTTATCCTTGACACCCATGAAAACTCCGGAAAAGGACATGCTTGCAGCCAAGGATGCTCTGAACAAGACGTCATTGCGAGCAGCCTGTTCCGGTGGCTGGAACTGCATACGGCCCATCAACCCGTTGGGCGGCGCATGCAAAGTGCGGCGGTCTCGCAGGCTGGCGAATCGTAGCGCATGGATGCGCGGGCTAGGTGCGACAACGCGCCGTAAAGCACGCCGAGCAGCACAGGCGAATGCGGGAGCAAGGCACCACTGTTTGACCGAGCGAGCCGCGTAGCGGCGAAGTGAAGGCGTAGCGAGCAAGGCGAGCGGGGTCGCGCAGCGACGAAGCGGATCAGGCGAGGCATTGCCT
>Ga0100392_1001048_pt1 | contig 25570 bp, 21 predicted proteins | sample CryGeymeta201516_FD_81548 | JGI IMG/M metagenome (GOLD analysis project Ga0100392, IMG submission 81548) | Groundwater microbial communities from Crystal Geyser aquifers in Utah, USA - Crystal Geyser metaG 2015-16 | ecosystem: Environmental > Aquatic > Deep subsurface > Groundwater | place: USA... | reverse complement strand
GGATTACCGAGCCAGACAGCCCCAGAAAGTGAGGGCGTATAGCCGACGGTCCAGATATCTTTCGGTTGGCGGTTCTTGTCACTGGTGCCGGTCTTAACGGCGATCTTGACACCGGCAGCGTCCGATTCTGGCGTGATGCTACGACCGAACAGGCCGAGTCGGGCGTTCGAATCACCCAGGATGTCAGTGACGATATAGGCCGACTGCGCGTCGATGATGCGTTTTGATTCTTTCTTATACTCCTCAAGGACATCACCACTACTGTTCTTCACTTCCAATACGGTGCTGGTGGGCATATAGACGCCGCCACGGGCCAGTGAGGCGATTGCATTGGCATGGTCAATCATGCGAGTACCACAACCACCGATGGCCGACGATAATCCGGCTTCTTTCTCAGCGCCTTGGGTACAGTAGAACTTATTGCCCATCGCCCTGATCGTCTTGAGGGTCGGTTCAACGCCGTTCACCTGCATTGCCTTGATGGCCGGTATGTTACGGGAGAGCGCTAAACTGCGACGAAGGTTGATATTGCCACGGAACTTGCCGTCAGCATTCTGCGGTTTATAGCCAGATATGTCGACTGGCACATCGGACAACACTGAACCGCTACCGAAGTTCTGGGCGTCTTCGCCTTTATCCTGGAACAGCTGGGCGTACACCAATGGCTTGATAGAAGAGCCGGGTTGGATGAACGCGGCGGCGGCGTTGTCCTGACCGAAGCCTGGATGATTGAAGTCCCGACTGCCGATCATGGCCAGAATCTGTCCAGTTTTCACATCTTCTATCGTGCCGGCACCATTACTGAAACCAGCAAAGCTAGGATAGTATGAGCCGAACATCTCATCCATTTCTTGCTGTAGCTTATTCTGGATACGTAAATCAATCGTCGTCTTCACGACCAGGCCGCCACGTCCCACCGTCGCCTTGCCGAGTTTTCGCTCTAATTCACTTCGTACCATCTGAACGAAGTGCGGGGCTTTCAGGTTCCTGTATTGGGCCGACTCCGGTTTGATGGTATCAAGGATTGGCTCCTTCTTGGCCGCATCAGCCTGCTTCTGTGTGATGAAGCGCTGGCTGACCATATTGTCGAGTACGCGGTGCTGTCGCTTGATCAACGCCTCATGTCCTGCGGTATTGTAAGGGTCATACAGACCTGGCTGGTTAGGAATTGCGGCGAGAAGGGCTGACTGAGAAACTGTCAGTTCTTTGGCGGTCGTGCCGAAATACGTCTGAGCTGCCGACTCGACGCCATTACGTCGTCCGCCATAGGGTGATTCGTTCAGGTAGAGCGTCAGAATCTGCTCTTTTTCGTACATGCGTTCGACCTCGATAGCCAGGATAACTTCCTTGATCTTGCGCGGGATGCCACCGAAGCCCCGGTCGGCCGCCTCATCGGCGAAGAAGACCTGCTTTACTAATTGTTGCGTCAGCGTTGAGCCACCCTGAGTCGACTCTCCTTGTGAGTTGTTGACAGCGGCCCGCACCAGAGCGGTCGGACTGACACCTTGGTGGGCGTAGAAGTCTTTGTCCTCGATCGCAATCGTCGCCTGTTTCATGGATTTGGCGATGTCCTCATCAGCCACCACTAACTTGTAGTTACCATCCCCCTTGTCTTCCCACAGCAGCTTGTCGTTACGGTCATAGTAACGGGTGACCGTCGTCTGAACACGCTTGGCGAGCTCAGACGGACGGATTTGATCGATGTCCTTACGGTAGTAGGCGAACAGCCCGCCTGCGAACAGCACTGAGAGCAACACGGCGACGCCGAATACTTTCAGCGCCATTACACCTCCTTGGCGACTGAACCAGAAGGTGGCCATGCGCTTAGGGTGCATGCGGGCGATCGTGCGTTTGAGAGGGTGTTTGGGGAGACTGGCCAGATACTCAGCCTTTTGACGTGACCGGCGATCCTTGCGGGTCTTACGGGCATGCGACAGGTTCGAATAGACGTTCATGCGTCGGTGCGAGGATTTCTTAGCCACTTATCAAATATTCCACTTCACGTTAATGATTAGCTCCATTATACCACTAATGTTTGGCCGCACCTTTGAATTTTCGGTATACTTATACACAAGTAACCGATAGTAGACAAGGAGTATCCAGCATGGCGCTTGCCGATGAACTGCAATGGCGCGGGTTCGTGAACCAGATGACGTTCGACAACCTCGAAGAAATCAATGAGGCACGGACGTTCTATTTCGGTGTTGATCCTTCGGCCGACAGTATGACGATCGGCAATCTGGCGGCGGCCATGATGGTCCGACACTTCATCGACCACGGTCATAAGGCTATCCTGTTGGTCGGGGGTGCGACCGGCATGATCGGTGACCCTGACGGCAAGAAGCAGGAACGTGAACTCAAGACATTCGATGAGTTGCAAAGGAATACCGCAGCCATCGCTAGGCAATACCAGACCGTCTTTGCAGGTCAGGAGTTCGAGGTGGTTGATAACTACCAATGGTTCAAGGACATCAACTACCTAGATTTCCTGCGTGACATTGGTAAGCATATGTCGATGACGCAGATGCTCGATCGAGAGTTCGTTCAGAGCCGCATCGGCGACGGCGGAGCCGGCATAAGTTATGCCGAGTTCAGCTACTCGCTCATCCAGGGCTATGATTTCCTGCACCTCTACCGCGAAAAGCAGGCTACCTTACAACTGTGTGGTGCCGACCAGTGGGGTAACAGCATTACCGGTGCCCAGCTGATCAGGAAACTCGAGGGCGGCCAGGCGCATGTCTATAGTACGCCGCTTATCGTCAACAAGGCGACGGGTGTCAAATTTGGAAAATCTGAGGGTGGTGCGGTCTGGCTGGACGAAGCCAAGACCAGTGTCTACCAGTTTTACCAGTTCTGGCTGAACCTGGATGATGAAGGCGTCACGGACTATCTGAAGATCTACACCCTCCTCGACCGCGCCGAGATTAACGCTCTGGAAGAGGCTACCCGCACTCAGCCGCAGGAACGGACGGCACAAAAAACGCTGGCATATGAAGTAACCAAGTTGGTGCACGGTAAAGCCCGTGCCGACGCGGCGCGTAACATCACGGCGACGTTGTTCGGAAACCGAGGTGTCCATGAGCTGACCGATGACGAACTGGCCATGCTGGCAAGTGAGATTCCCACTAGCGGGCTGACACAACTCGTCGAAGCCTTGGCTGCATCCGGCGTCGCGGCAAGCAACGGCGAGGCTCGTCGGCTTATCGTCAGCGGCGCTATCAGCGTCAACGGCGAGAAAGTCACGCAAGACCAGGAACTCGTCCCCCCGGCGCTTATTAAGAAAGGCAAGAACGCCTTTCTCCTGGTCCGCTAACGACGCTTGCTATAATGAGAACTCATGTGATGAGTAGAACGGAGGAAAGATGACCGAGGAGTTACGCGCGAACGTTTCCAATGAAGCATATGAGAACATCGAACGGTGGCTGACGCACGATAAGTATGCCGCCTACCGAGCTGAGTTAGAGGCGATGATTACCGCTGGTCGCTGGACGGAGCTTGAAGACGCGTTCTTCAAGGTGATCGAGTTCGGTACGGGTGGTATCCGCGGTACCACCGGCATCGGTACGAACCGGATCTCGAAAGTTACTATCGGCGAGGCAACCCAGGCATTGTGTGAGTATGTCGTCGGTCTTGATCCTGCTGCCACCACCAAGGGTATCGTCATCGCCTGTGATACGCGCCTATCGTCAGACGAGTTCAGTCGGTACGCCGCCGAGGTCTGCGCCGGTAACGGGGTAAAGGCCTATCTTTTCGATGGCTTCCGCGCTACGCCAGAGCTTAGTTTCGCCGTGCGCCACCTCCAGGCCGCGGCGGGCATTGTCATAAGCGCTAGCCATAACCCACCGGCCGACAACGGCTTCAAGGCCTATCTTGCCGACGGAGGTCAGCTGGTACCTCCGCACGACAAGGGAATCATCAACTTGACCACGCAGGTCGAGATGATCAAGACACGTGAATTCGCTGCCGCCCAGCGCGACGGACATATTGTGATGATCGGACAGGAGGTCGACGAGGCGTATATCGCTGCCGTCGTCGGGCAGGCCGTAAGTGACGCGCGTGAGCTGGCGATCGTCTATTCACCGCTACATGGTGCCGGTCAGACCAATACCCTGAAGGCGCTTGAAACCGCCGGTTTTTCCATCAGCACAGTGAAGGATCAAATGGTGCCGGATGGCAATTTCCCTACCGTCGAGAATGGCAAGCCTAACCCAGAGGAGAAGGCGGCCAACGACCGGGCCGTGGCACAGATGCTGGCCGAAGATGCCGACATCGCCATCACCAACGACCCTGACGCCGACCGCATCGGCGTCACGGTGCGCGAAGGCGATCAGCCGATCTACCTATCGGGTAACCAGACGGCCGTTCTGGCGACCGAGTTCGCACTTCGCAAGCTGCAGGAAGCTGGTACGCTGACGCCGAAGCATTATATCGCCAAGACTATCGTCACCACTGATATGATGACCGCTCTGGCCGATCATTATGGCGTGACGTTGTATGGCGATATGCTGATCGGGTTCAAATATATAGGCGAGCTTTTACTGCAGAAAGAAGCGACCGACGAGATTTTCGTCATCGGCGGCGAAGAGAGCTATGGGTTGCTTAAGGGTGACTATGCCCGTGATAAAGACGGTGCCGTCGGTGCCTTGGTCCTAGCCGAATATGCCGCCGAACTGAAGCGGGACGGCAAGACGCTGTTCGACCGCCTGCTCGAGCTCTACGCAGAGCACGGCTTGTATACTGAACGGCTTGATACGATTGTCTGTCCGGGTGCGAAAGGTTTCGAGCAGATGCAGGCCATTATGGCGAAGCTGCGGTCTACAACGCCGCAGACAGTCGCACATCACCAGGTGACCGCGGTGGCGGATTACCAGTCGGGCAAGAAAACCGACCTGGCTACCGGTGAGCAATCTGACCTCGCCTGCAAAGTGAAGGGCAACGTGGTAGTCCTTGAGTTCGGTGATGAACGGCGTCGTATTACTATCCGACCAAGCGGCACCGAACCGAAACTGAAGCTCTATGTGCAGTGGCATCAAACAGCCGACGCCGATCCGTCTGGCATCCGCCAGCAACTAGGGGCGGTCAATGATATGCTTGAATCTCTTTCACGCGAATTGGAAGGTATTTTGCTCGAGGGATGAACCTGACTACACCCCTTAGCGCGCTCAAAGGTGTGGGCGATAAGACGGCCGAACAATTCCGTTTGAGTGGGCTGGTGTCAGTGGGGGATCTGGTGCGCTTCTTGCCGAAGCGGCACGAAGACTATTCCGAGGTCACGACTATCGCCGACATTACCCCGGGTAAGCGGACGATCAAGGCCCGTTGCGAGCGCGTATCGACCCGTATGGTACGTCGTGGCATGAAGGTGACGACCGCCACGCTCACTGACGATTCGGGTAAGTTGCAGGCCGTCTGGTTCAATCAGGCCTACCGAGCTACGCAGTTGAAAGATTCCAGCCAGGAATTTTTCTTTTCCGGTGAGTTCGAGTTTTCCTATAACAAATACCAACTGACCAACCCAAGCGCTGAGAAGGTAAGCGATATGCCGGTGCAGACCGACCGGCTACTGCCCGTCTACCCTGCGATTAAGGGCTTAAAAAGTCAGTTGGTCCGTAAGATACTGATGGAGCTACGACCGTTCATCACGATGCTGCCCGATACGCTTCCGTCTGGCATCATCCGTACTCACAATCTGTTGTCATTGTCCGAGGCCCTGCTTTCAATGCATTTTCCTGAACGGGTTGAAGACGTACGTCGGGCAAAGGAACGGCTGGCATTCGAAGAGTTGTTCGAACTTCTGCTCGCCGCCGCCCTGAATAAGCGTGAGAATGCCAAACTCGAAGGCTGGGCGATTCCATTTGAGCAGCTAGTCGTCAAAGACTTCGTGACGCAGTTGCCGTTCGACCTGACGCCGGCCCAGCGACAGGCTGCCTGGGAGATACTGCAGGATCTGCAACAGCCGGTGCCAATGAACCGTTTGCTGCAAGGGGATGTCGGGGCAGGTAAGACGGTCGTGGCTGGCATTGCCGCCCGACAAGCGGCCTCACACGGATTTCAGACCGCGCTCCTCGCGCCGACCGAGATCCTGGCGATGCAACACGCTGAGAGCGTGGCTCGCCTACTGGAACCGTTTGGCGTGACCGTCGCCGTGCTGACCGGCAGCGTGACGGCGAAAGCCCGGCAGCCGCTCCTCGCCAAGCTTAAAGCAGGCGAGGTCGACGTGTTGGTCGGCACGCACGCCTTGCTAGAGCCGGCCGTCCAGTTTCGCCGGCTCGGCCTGGTCGTCATCGATGAACAGCATCGGTTCGGGGTCAATCAGCGTCAGGAGCTGCTGAAAAAGTCGGCACATATGCCGCACTTGCTGGCCATGACGGCGACCCCGATTCCACGCAGCCTGGCCTTGACGGTGTACGGGGAGCTGAGTGTGTCAATTATTAACCAGAAACCGAAGGACCGTAAGCCGATTATCACTAAGATCGTCTCTCCCGTGAGCCGTAAGACGGTCTACCGCGCAATAGACGAACAACTGGCTGCGGGCCGGCAGGCGTATGTCATTTGCCGCGTCATCGATGACAACCCGGCGAACGAAGCCAAGAGTGTCGAGACCGAATATAGAAAACTGCAGAATTCCGTCTTTGGGCATCGCCGCATCGGTCTACTCCATGGTCGTATGAAACCTGAGGAGAAAGAGGCCATCATGCGTCGCTTCGCGGCCGGAGAGCTCGATATCCTCGTTGCGACCACCGTGGTCGAAGTCGGTGTCGACGTGCCAAACGCCACCGTCATGATGATCGAAGATGCCGATCAGTACGGTCTCAGCCAGCTCCATCAGTTACGGGGGCGGGTCGGTCGGGCCGAACATCAAAGCTTCTGCTACCTGCTAACGAGCGACACCAAGCAACCGTCACAACGCTTACGAGAGATTGAAAAATCCAACGACGGATTCTATTTGGCGGAAGTCGATCTTCGTCTACGCGGTCCGGGTGAGATTTATGGACGAGCCCAGCACGGCGCGCTCAACCTGCAGATTGCCAATCTTGGCGATACGAAGCTCATACAACGGGTGCAGCAAGCGGCCGAAGCCTTCGTCGATTCCGGCGCCGATTTGCTACAATACAAACAGTTATCGGCCCGGGTGGAACACTACCAGCGCCTGACGACGTTGAACTGATATGTACTCTGGAACAACCTTCAATACCAAATCCGGCCGTGTCATGGGCGTGCATCAGAAAATCGACCGTGTCGCCCGACGGCACCTGGCCCGGCATGTCACGCTGCCAAAGCAGTTTCCTACCATCCGTGAGATCCTGCATTTCGAAGGCCTGAACGGACCTGACGGCATCAAGCGTAAAAGCCCGGGCAAGGACGAACCATGGCACTACCTCGATGTCGACGAGTTGCATGGTGCGCCGCTCCTCGCCATCATCCATGATCATATCCATAACCTGGCTCAGGCAGTGAAGGACGGGAACCGTCAGCGAGCCGCCTTCGAAGCCGCCTGGCTGGCCCATGCCATCACGGACGGTCTGACGCCGGCCCACCACTATCCGCTTGAGGAGAAATTGGCTGAACTCAGAGGCGGCGAAGGACTGGAAACCCGCAATACCAAGCGTAAAAAGATTATCATACCTGGTGAGACGAAGCGCCAGATGCTGAAGAACAACTGGGAGTTTTGGGGTGCCAAAGGCGTGATGACAACGCATCTGCATTTCGAACTTGGCATCATGACGGCAATCTCGACGATGAAATTCGATACGCTCAGCTTCACTCAGGAACTCCAAAGTGAGCTCAAACGCGACGGATTCGATGCTATGTTCAAGGCTTCGGTTCAACGGGTGGCTGACATGGAGATGTATGAAGAGTTCGCCCTCAAAGGCTGGACCAGGCATCTGGCCGGCGAGACGAAGAACGTACTGGTGCCTGAGATTATCCGTATGGTCATGCTGGGGTGGATGACCGCCATTCTGGAGCTCGAGGACCAGGCGTGAACGTACGTGTCATCGCCGGCAAGTATGGGGGAAGGAAGCTTGATGCGCCTGGCCGGACGTCGACCCATGCCATGAGCGAGCGGGCGCGGAACGCCCTGTTCAACGTCATCGGAGCGAACGTGCAGGACGCGCATGTCCTTGATGCGTTCGCCGGGTCGGGCAGCATCGGTATCGAAGCGTTAAGCCGGGGAGCGACCGACTGCGTCTTTATCGAGAAAGACCGCATCGCAGCCAAGATAATCCGCAATAACCTGCAGCTGCTCGCTGCTGATACTGCCGGAAAGGTCATCGCTACATCGGTCAGTAACTGGCTCGCGACCGCCGACGAACCTTCATTCGATCTCATCTTTGCCGACCCGCCTTATCATGATCCACAGTTTTCCACAGTAGAACGCCTTTTTGGACTACTCAAACCTGGAGCGCTTATGGTATTATCTCATCCAGGTAAGGGTGAGGTTCCTTCCAAGACCGGAGTTGTTGTGGTGGACAATCGTAGTTATGGAAATCTCTACCTCACCTTTTACCGCCGAGACGCCTGAGAGGGCGTCTTTTAGCTTGACAAATTTAAGTAGAAGCAGTATAATATAATTATGACGACTCATCCGGTCGCCATATCCTCCTCTGCAGAAAGGAGTGGCTGATGGCCGCTTCGGAAATGGCTTACGGAGAAGGGCACCCGGCAACGTTCACTCAACAGCCGGCCCCCACCACCAGGCGGATGGAGCTCAGCGGCATCGCCTTCGGCGAGCAGCAGGAGGGACTGACCGTCCCACTCAGAGACTCCCTCACGCACGACTGCGGACCCGACCAGTAGGTCGCGAGTTCCGTCCCGTCCGGCTCCATACTGACGCGCCTCATCACCGCGCGTCAGTATGGAGCCTTTCACTTGCCGTAACCTAATGAGCGGAGTACAATGACGCCATGTTTGGCGGTTCCCGGGAGCAAAGACAGATTGGTGGCTATACCCAAGTTGGTCCGTCACTTGGTGCCGACGGACCAGAGATTACTTATGACGAGGCTGCGGAACTACGCGCTGTCGTAGCAAATGAGTTCTTTGATGCAACGAACCCGAAGACACCCATATTGACGATTGACTCAGACAAGACCTTTGCAGCCAGAAGCCTTGCACCCCAAGGACCAACGGATGACTTAAACGATACGATGATATTCGCCGGCGCAATGCTTCACCATGAGGATGAAGAGCTTTGGCGAATGAAGATATTGCTGACGCGCAGCTCCCGCATGCCACATAACAAAGGTGAAAAAAAGATACAGACTCGATATTTTATTGGGGCGGTCGCGAGTAATCTCATCATTGCAACAAAGCAGGTTAAGGCGGTTCGAGATGTCGATGCTGGTACGACGGATCTTATGCGGAGTAGTGGCGCCTTGCATCGCGTACGACGAGCGTACGAGAAGAACATGACGCCGGCCGATTGCGAATTGCTTCACGAAAAACTTGGTCAGGTGATTAGACGGGCTAAAGTGGCTGGACGACGCTAGCGGCCTATCCGCAAGATGATGAAACTCCTTATCGCGGGGTCATTTGACAGGGTATAGTGCATACGCTTATATAGAAGCACGCAAAGCCTAAATAAAAAGGAACACGTGCATGAAAATGACTTCATTGGTAACCTTAGCAGCCGCTATCGCTGTGGGTATCACCCCCGTAGCGGTGTTGGCCCAACCTACGGACCGTGGGGAGAACGAGGTAACGGTACGTCCGGCCGTGACGCAACCACGCGAACACACCGAGGCTCGTGCCCAGGAACGGATGGCATCAGTCGAAGAGCGCCGAGCTGAACTGCAGCAAAAAGTGAAAGAGCGCCGTGCGGAGATAAAGGAGAAAGTGTGTGAAAGGCGACAGCAGAACCTCACACGGGTGATGCCCCGCTTGGCTCAAGGTGCGACCTCTGTCCTGAACTCGATGGATACCGTATATGGACGTGTCTCGACCTTTTACGAAAAAGGTCAGCTGACCGTCGCAAACTATGACGAACTGGCCGCCTCCGTCGAGCTTGCCAAGACGAATGCAGCTGCTTCGGTAGCCAGTATCGAAAGTCAGAGTTTTGAGCTTGACTGCGAGAACCCTCGCGTTGGTCAGCAGCTTGACGGTTATCGACTAGCCGTTCAGGATGCACGGGAATCACTGATGGGGTACAAGAAAACATTGGTCGCATTGATTAGCGCCATGCGTGCCGCCGCAGCGGTTGAACAGGACTCGGGTACTGAGGCGAGCCAGAGCAGCCGGACGAACGACACCAGTAGTCCTGAAGGAGGATCCGACAATGAGTAAGTATACAACCATGCCGCGCGGCTTCTCGGCCGTTGAAATCCTGTTGGTCGTCGCCGTCATCGCCCTCCTCGGGTTTCTAGGATGGCGGGCGTATGAAGCGATGCAAGCGCAATCTGACGAAGCCTCCAAGACGAGTCAATCCTCCAACCCACCAGAAGTAAAAGAGAGTGATGACCTGAAGGACGCCGAAGAATTTGTCAGCGCCACTGATGTCGAAAGCGAGCTTGATACCAGTGAGATTGATGCCGCTCTGGCTGAATAACCAGCTGTCACGTGAATACGAAAAACGCCGCTATTGCGGCGTTTTTCGTTGGTACGCGAGAGAGGACTTGAACCTCCACGCCCGAAGGCACATGCTCCTAAGGCATGCGTGTCTACCAATTCCACCACTCGCGCGTAAAATCGGTGCCTCATCACTATAGCAAACCAACGCCAACAGATAAAGTCGGTGGAGGGTACCGCTTGTGCTATGATATATCCAAAGCAATCACGACGGGGCACTGCATGAACAAGATCGCACACTATTTGAACACGCACATCATTGGAGAGGTAGTAACCAACCCAGCCGTGCGCGCTGCCTTCGCGACCGACGGCAGTACCCTGACGCATGTACCTGAGATGGTAGCCTTTCCTCGCTCCACCAGCGACATCCGCAAAGCGGCCCGGTTTGCCTGGCAGCTGGCAGAGAAAGGACATTCACTCCCGTTGATTACGCGCGGCGCAGGCACGGACACGTCGGGCGGCGCTATCGGTACCGGTCTAGTCGTCGCCACTGGCAGTCACATGGACCATATCTTCGAATATGATGCCCGTCAGAAACTGGTGCGCCTGCAACCCGGCGTGACGGTCTCCTCGCTCCGGAATGCACTTGCCCTGCACGGTACGGCTGTGCCGGAGTTGCACTGGGAGCATGCCCGGGCGACCGTCGGCGGAGTACTGGCCAGTACGCGCCTGGCCGCTGAATGCGTCGATCAGTTGGAAATCGTCCTTGCCAGCGGTGACGTATTGCAAACCCGCCGATTGTCGAAGCGGGAGCTGACAAAGATGAAGGGAAAGACAGGCTTCGAGGCTGATATCTACCGGGCCGTCGACGCGTTAATTGAGGATAACCAGCAGCTGATTGATGAGCTGCAGCATGATGACGAGCGCATCGAACACGAAGGCTACGCCGGTATCGAGCAGGTGAAAGAACGCGACGGTTCCCTCGACTTGGCGCCCCTGTTCCTAGGTACCCAAGGTACGTTGGGTATCATTTCCGAAATGATTCTGAAGGCGGATTTCGTCAATCAGAGCCCGACGCTCATCGTAGCGTCGTTCGCCACGACCAGCCAGGCCCACGACGCCATCGATATCCTGGACGAACTCGATGTCACCTGGGTAGAGTATGTCGATACCGCGTATCTGGAAGCGGCCGCGAAAGCAGGCAAGACGTTCGGCTTCTTCGATGAGGCCAAGGAGTCGCTTGGTACCGTCGCTGCGACCCTTATCGTCACCATCAATGACTTCAACGAACGCGCCCGGGCAAAGAAGATGAAGAAAGTTCTCGCTCGCTTCAAGCCGCTGGCGCCGCATATAGTCAGTACGACTGACCTGATCAACAGTGATTTACGTGCTCTCGGTTCAGTTACTTACTGGGCATTGAACCCTGATCAGGGTGAGCTGTCGGCCCCACCTTTGCTCGATGGATTGTACGTACCGACGGCACGCTTCGAGGACTTCAGTCGTACGCTTGATGAACTCGCCAAGAAGCATCATGTCAGTCTGGCGCTGTATGGCCGCCCGCTTGATGAGCTATGGTACGTGCGCCCGACATTGCGTCTCTCGACGGTCGGCGACAAGCAGAAGCTGATCAAGCTCTCAGCCGAACTCCTGACACTGGTTGAGAAATATCGTGGTAGTGCCTTCGGGGCCGGCGGTGAAGGTCGCTTCGCTGCCGCTTTGCGGAGCGAGCATGACGAGCTGGCCGAACTGTATCGTAAGATCAAAGCGATTTTCGATCCGCACGGAATCCTTAATCCTGGCGTCAAGCAACCGTCAGACGTGCGTGAATTAGCCAAGCAGCTGCGGGGCACGTACCACGGTCCGTCGGCGACCGATCATTTGGCGAAATTCTAGGCACTCGCCCGGTTTCCTGTATAATGGGTGAGTAACACACGAGCACGAGTGGCGGAATTGGTAGACGCGCTAGCTTCAGGTGCTAGTGTCCTTCGGGACGTGGAGGTTCAAGTCCTCTCTCGTGTACCAAGTAAAGAAGACCTTCCGAGGTCTTTTTTGTTTGCTACACTACCAGGTATGCCTCATATCCACACCGGTGCTGGTCAGCACGATACGACCGTCAGCGCGTTTATCATTCGGATGGTAGACGAACAACCGAAAATTCTCTTGCATATGCATAAAAAGTTCAACAAGCTGCTTCAACCGGGCGGGCACGTTGAGCTACACGAAAACCCTTGGCAGGCAATCGCGCATGAATTGCTGGAGGAAACCGGCTACCGACTCGATCAGCTCGACGTGTTGCAACCTGTCGGCATGTTGACGGAACTCCCAGGAGAAACCATTCATCCGATTCCGTGCATCGTCAATACCCATGAAATCGATAACGGCGGGGTGCCCCATCATCATACCGACTCAGCTTATGCGTTCGTCACGACGAGCGAACCGCTTCGTGTACCGGCATCGGGAGAGTCGACCGATCTGCGCTGGCTGAGCCTGGCTGATATCGATGCGCTACCGAGGTCCTCCCTTTACGATGATACGCGTATTCTCTGCCGTCATATCGTTACCGTGACCCTGCGCGATTGGCAGCCACTGCCTGTGACTGCGTTCCATGCCTAACCCTGCAGGGCCGCCACACCTTGACGAGTAGCGAGGAAGGTTTCATACTGAAGCTATGAGCGAAGCACGAACGTCCTATAGCGGACCTGGCGACGCACCCGATTACGTCGCTCGGTTACGGTTTGCTGCCAACGAGGCGCTGCGTGACCATCTTGCAGACTTCCAAACTCCGCCGTTCGCGGCACGCATGGGCCAAGCGGCCCTTTTTTTGTACTCTGAGGCAGGGATGCTCTACCATCACGGCGGGCACCGCTGGCACGATGACGATACCTCGGCGGCGGCTTCGGACCTTCAGCGGGTTGATGGCCTGCACGCAAGTTTGCGTCACAGGGCGAACGGTCAGCGACTTCTCCTTCCTAAGGCTGAGTTTAAGCTACTACCTGATCGCCAACCCGGCATGCTAATCCGCCTCGGGGTAGTGGTTGATGAGCTAACCGCCCGGGCTCTTCACGATACGGTCTTTCTTGATCCTGACCGTACCGTGCGTGTGGGGTTCGGCATTTCGGCCGAGCGCCTTAAGCAGCCAGCTGGGCTCCAAGAGGCACGCGATCAACTTACCCAGGCACTTGAAACCGGTTCACCGCTCTTGGCAGTGGAAACACTTGAGCTGATTGAACGACAGCGTCACAGGTAAAACACGGCTATGCTTGCCCTAAGGGGTGAAAAGTGTCACAATCATAGCACGTATGAGCTCTCTGTCGACTGATCCCTACAAAGGTACCCGCGACTACTATCCCGCCGATAAGCGGGTCCAGGACTATATCTTTCGCGTCTGGCGTCGGACCGCCCACCGTTTCGGCTATGAGGAGTATGGTGCACCAATGCTGGAACCGCTTGAGGTATATGCTGCCAAGAGTGGTCAGGAGTTGGTCGGAGAGCAGACCTACCGCTTCAGTGACCGAGGCAATCGTGAAGTGGTGATTCGCCCTGAGATGACGCCGTCCATCTCACGTATGGTGGCTGGTCGCCGCCAAGAGATGGCCTATCCCGCGCGACTTTTCTCAATTGCGAATTTCATGCGCTACGAGCGACCCCAGCGCGGCCGCGAACGCGAGTTTTGGCAGCTAAACGTTGACCTTTTCGGTGCCACAGGCGTCCAGGCAGATGCTGAAATTATTCAGGCAGGCTGGCAGATGATGAAAGAATTTGGTGCAAGCGACGACATGTTCGTTATCAAGCTGAACGACCGCCGCCTGATCGACGTGATGATGCGTGAATACCTGAAGCTGGACCCGATCCAGGCGCAACTGATGGCACGCCTGTTCGACCGCAAGGCGAAGATTTCCAACGAACAGTTCCGCGACCAGGCTATCGAAATATTCGGCACTGACAACGCGGCCGAGGGATTGGGGCGGATTGCGAAACTGGTCGTCGCGAAGGAACTTGCTGACTTGCCTCGCGAACTACGTGAGAGCGAGGCTGCAGGTGAGCTGACTCGGCTGAGTGGGCTGCTGAAAACCCGCGGTATCACCAACGTAGCCTTTGATATCTCCCTGATGCGCGGCTTCGACTACTACACGGGGACGGTGTTTGAATTTTACGACACGCACCCCGACAATAACCGGGCGATGTTCGGGGGTGGGCGCTATGATGGCCTGGTGGGTCTCTTTGGCGCCGAACCGCTAAGCGCGGTCGGCATGGCTCCTGGCTTGTCGATGACCGAATTATTCCTGGAGACACACGGCTTATTGCCTGAGCTGCCTTCGACGACCGAAGCCTACATGATCGTTCTCGGCAGCGAGCAGTTAGAGGGAGCCTACGGTTTGGCTCACCGCCTGCGCGAAGAAGGCGTCAATATCGAACTCGATTTCACTGACCGTAAGATTGATAAGCAGATTAAGACCGCCATCAAGAAGCGTATCCCGTTCATGATATTCGTCGGCAGTGATGATCTTTCTGCCGGGTCATTTAACCTGAAAGATACGGTGAGCGGGGAAGAAGAGAAACTGAGCTTCGAGCGGCTGGTCACCCGTATTAAGGATCGCCGCCGCGTCGGTAAAGGTGACGCCGACGAGTTGTTCGCCTAGTTTATCTCTGTTATACTGGTCGTTTGTATGAAGACGACAGTAGAACATCTCTCGAAGACCAAGGTCAAACTGACCATCACGCTCGGCAAGCCCGAGCTCGAAGCGGCCGAACAGGTCGCGCTCAGTAAACTAGCCCGTGACCTGAAAGTCGCCGGGTTCCGTAAAGGTAAGGTGCCGGTCAGCGTGGCGGCGAAACACGTCGATCCAAACCTGCTGGCGCAGCAGACGGCCGATGACGCCATATCCAAGGCCGTCGCCGAAGCATTCATGGCCGAAGACATCCAGGCCTTGCAGCGTCCGGAAGTCGAGCTGGTAAAAGTCGTGCCTGGCCAGGAAGCTGAATTCACAGCCGAAGCAGACATCCTCCCGAAGGTAACGCTCGGTGACTACAAGAAGCTCGGCGTTACCCAGAAACCTGTCAAAGTTGAAGCGGCTGACGTCGCTGAAATTCTCGAGCGTATGCGCGAGGGCATGGGCGAGAAGCAGGCAGTCGACCGGCCCGCAGCTGACGGCGACGAAGTCATCATCGATTTCGTCGGCAAGAAGGGCGACGTCGCCTTCGACGGTGGCACCGCGACTGATTATGCCTTGAAGCTCGGCTCAAACTCATTCATTCCGGGATTCGAAGCTGGTATCGTCGGCAAAAAGCCTGGTGACACCTTCGACCTCAACTTATCATTCCCGGCGGACTACCATGTCGAAGACCTCGCTGGCGCCAACGTGACGTTCACGACGACGCTCAAGAAGGTGCAGGAACTGGTAAAGCCGGCGCTTGATGATGACTTCGCCAAAAAAGCTGACAGCCGACTGGCGACCCTGAAAGAACTGAAGGGCGACATCAAGAAAGAACTGACGGCACAGAAGGAACGCGAAGCGGCCGATGCTCTTAAGGACGAACTAGTTTCGAAGTTGATCGAGCTATCCGATATTCCAACCCCCCAGATCCTGGTGGAAGACCAGGCCCGTTCGATTGAAACCGATATGACACAGAACCTGATGTACCAAGGTCTGACTATCGAGCAGTACGTCAAGAACAAGCAGTTCAAGGACAAAGAAGAGTGGCGTAGCAAAGAGGTCCTGCCCGCCGCTGAGAAACGGGTCAAGGCAGGCCTGGTACTTGCCGAGCTCAGCAAAGTTGAGAAAATCGAAGCCTCCAGCGAAGAGCTTGCTGAGCACATCAACCTCTACAAGCAGCAATATGCCAACAATCCCGACATGGTGAAGCGTTTCGAGGAACCCGAAGCCCAACGTGATATCGCTAACCGCCTGCTGACCGAGAAGACGGTGGAGCGACTCGTAGAACTGAACTCGTAGGTCGTATCGGCATGCCGCGCCCCTCACTCGAACGTTTGCTGTCGGCAGCCAAGGAGCGGCGTGTCCGCGATTGGGCAGTCGATGTCGCGGCACTCGGCGCGGCTGCCTTACTAGCCAAGCATCTTGACGACCGTATGCTCAAGCGTCTCCGCAGTCAAAATGTCGTAGAACACGATTTGGGAGAGTAACGAACTGGCACTCTATTTGCAGGAGTGCCAGCTTATGAGTATACTGAGGGTATGAAGACACCCTCGAACTATCTCGTACCGACGGTCATCGAAAGCTCACCCCAAGGCGAGCGGGCGTTCGACATTTATTCGCGGTTACTCAAGGAACGTATCATTTTCCTTGGAGAAGAGGTGAACGAGCATACGGCAAACCTGGTAGTCGCCCAGTTGCTCCATCTGGCGTATGAAGACCCAACCAAGGACATATCCCTGTATATCAACAGTCCTGGCGGCAGCGTGTACGACGGTTTGGCTATCTTTGACACCATGCAATTCATCAAGCCTGATGTTGCCACGTATGGTATCGGTTTACAGGCCAGCATGGGCGCATTCCTGTTATCCTCTGGCAAGAAGGGGAAGCGTTTCCTGTTACCGAACTCACGCGTGATGATTCACCAGCCCTCCAGCGGCACCCAGGGAAAAATCTCCGATCAGGAAATTACCTTGCGCGAGGGTATCTACCTCAAGAAGCGTCTCAACGAGATACTGGCAAAGAACACCGGCCAACGTCTGTCAAAGATCGAAAAAGACGTCGACCGTGATTTCTGGATGAGCGCCACCGAATCCGTCGAATACGGTCTGGCCGATAAAGTCGTCACAAACGCCTAAGGCGCTTGTCATGAGGCGCCGATGGGCGTATAGTGCGCAGCGGACACGGTGTCCAAAGGGAGCAATCCCTGGTCTTTCGGGAGGAATACCCAGAATGAACATCATCATGAGGATCACGCAGTTCTTCACCGGCCCGTCCTTCACGATGCCGGAGGAATCCGGCAAAGCGCTGGACGCAGCCTGTGCCATGGCCGCCGAGCGCCACCCTGCCCAGCCCAAGCGGCTGGTCATCGTCAAGGCCTCGGCCCGCCACACGCACTACGCGCGCGTCGCGGCCTGAACGCTGCATCCTGACCCCATGTCCATCCGGGCGGAACCTGGCGACCCACTTCGTCGCCAGGTTCCGCCCGTTACTCATTTTCGGGGCATTGACATTTCGCCCGGACTTCCTCATAATCAGGGGTAATGAAGGTTGAATAAGCTGCGGCTAGGACACGCACGCCATTAGGCGAGGCGTTTTTGCGTGTTAGAGCAGTTTAGATACTTCGGGCGCCGACCAGTACCAATCATTAATCTCATGCGAGGAGATAAGCACGTGGCAACAAAGCCAGCTACCACCAACACCGGTCGTGTCTTTTTCACCAAGGACGACACGGCACTCCCGCTCCCAAATCTTATGGCTCACCAGAAGAATTCCTGGCAGGAATTCGTTGAAACTGGTCTGAGTGAGATTTTCGCGGAGCTCAACCCAATCGAAGATTACACCGGCCAGAAACTCGAACTGCGCTTCGGTAAGTACGCCTTCCAAGAACCAAAGAACTCGGAAAGCTTCGCCAAAGAGAACAACCTGACATTCGACGCCCCGCTCCATGCCACGGTTGAACTGACCAACAAGGTGACCGGCGAGGTCAAAGAGCAGGAGATATACCTGGGTGACTACCCATGGATGACTGACCGCGGTACCTTCGTCATCAATGGTACCGAACGTGTCGTCGTATCTCAGCTAATCCGTTCCGCCGGTGTCTTCTTTACCGCCGAAGGCAGTACGGGTCGTAACTACTACGGCGCTAAGCTGATTCCAGGACGTGGTGCCTGGCTTGAGTTTGAAACCGCCACGAACGGCGTGCTTTCAGTTAAGATCGACCGCCGTCGCAAGCTACCGGTTACCACACTGTTGCGTGCCCTCGGTCACGCCAAGACATCGGAAATCAAAAGCCTGTTCGCCGACGTCGATACCGGTGAGACCAAGTACATCGATGCGACTCTGGAAAAGGATGCCGCTCGTGGTACCAACGAAGCATTGATCGAAGTCTATCGTCGCCTGCGCCCGGGCGATCTGGCAACGGTTGATAACGCCCGACAGATGATTGAGCGCATGTTCTTCGACTTCAAACGGTTTGACTACAGCCGTGTCGGTCGCTACAAGCTCAACCAGCGTCTCGGCCTTGAAGTGGCCAACACTACCGAGAACCGTGTCTTCCAGATGAACGACCTCGTCGCCATCATCAAGGAGATCATCCGCCTGAACAATACCCAGGAATTACCTGATGACATCGACGCTTTGAGCAACCGCCGCGTCAAGTTGGTCGGTGAACTGGTCGCCCGCCAGTTCCGCGTCGGTATGCTGCGTATGCAACGCAACGCTATGGACCGCATGTCGATGAGCGATCTCGAGACAGTATCGCCAAGCCAGCTTATCAACGCCCGCCCCGTGGTAGCGGCGGTGCGTGAATTCTTCGCTTCCAGTCAGCTGAGTCAGTTGATGGACGAGGTCAACCCGTTGTCTGAACTCTCACATAAGCGCCGTCTCAGTTCGATGGGACCTGGTGGTCTTTCCCGCGAGCGTGCCGGCTTCGATGTCCGTGACGCCCACCCGACCCACTACGGTCGTCTGTGTAGCGTTGAGACGCCGGAAGGCGCCAACATCGGACTGGTACTGAACCTGGCCGCCTATGCGCGTGTCAACGAATACGGCTTCATCGAGACGCCGTACCTGAAAGTCAAGGACGGTAAGGTAAGCGACGAAGTAGTGTATCTCGACGCTTCACAGGAAGTCACCGAGGTGATCGCTGACGCCGGAGCTAAGCTCGACGATAAGGGCCGTTTCGTGGCTGAACGCGTCAGCGCTCGTAACGGATTGCTGCCTGAGCAGGTCGACGCCAGTGAGGTCACCTACATGGATGCTGCTAACAAGCAGATCCTCGGTTCGACCGCTAGCCTCGTGCCGTTCATTGAGAAGAACCGTATCGACCGCTCCCTAACCGGCTCGAACATGCAGAAGCAGGCCGTCCCGCTCCTGACACCGGAAGCACCGACCGTCGGTACCGGTATCGAAGCTGAGATTGCCAAAAACACATCGCAGCTAGTCCTGGCCGAAGGTACCGGTGAAGTCGTGCGCGCTGACGGCGACGAAGTCCATGTCAAGTACAAGGACGGCGTCAAAGTCTACGAACCGATTCACTTCGCCAAAAGCAATGACGACCGCTCCATCAACCAGAAAGTTCGTGTCATCCGCGGCCAGAAGGTCAAGGCCGGTGACATCCTGATCGAGGGCGCTTCCGTCGCCGACGGAGAGCTGGCGCTTGGCCGTGACTTGACTGTCGCCTTCATGCCATGGGGTGGCTACAACATGGACGACGCCATCGTGCTTTCAAACAAGCTGGTCCAAGACGACAGCCTCACGAGTATTAACATCAAGGACTACAACGTTGAGGTCCGTGAAACCAAGCTGGGCCCGGAAATCGTCACCCGTGACATCCCGAACGTGAGCGAAGAATCCCTGCGTCATCTCGACGAAAGCGGTATCGTGCAAGTCGGGAGCGAAGTCAAGGCCGGTGACGTGCTGGTCGGTAAGATTACGCCGAAGGGCGAGCAGGAGCTGAGTTCAGAGGAGCGTCTGCTCCGGGCCATCTTCGGCGAGAAAGCGAAGGACGTCCGTGACACCTCGCAGCGCATGAATAATGCCGGTGGTGGTAAGGTTGTCGGGGTCAAGATTTTCTCTCGAGAGAACGGCCATGAACTGAAAGCCGGTGTCCTGATGCAGATTCAGATCTATGTCGCGCAGCTGCGCAAAATCTCGGTCGGTGACAAGCTGGCCGGTCGACATGGTAACAAGGGTGTGGTCGCCCGCATCCTGCCTGTCGAGGACATGCCATTCATGGAAGACGGTACGCCGGTCGACGTCGTACTGAACCCCCTCGGTGTACCGAGCCGTATGAACATCGGACAGCTGTTCGAAACCCACCTAGGTATGGCCGCCCGCGCGCTCGGCTACAAAGTCGCGACACCTCCGTTCAACGGGGTGCCGAACGACGTCATTTCGTCAGAACTTGAGAAAGCCGGCTACGCGCCTGACGGCAAGAGCCAGCTATTCGACGGCCGTACCGGTGAAGCGTTCGAAGAGCGCACCACGGTCGGTGTCATGCACATCATCAAGTTGCACCACATGGTCAGTGACAAGATTCACGCCCGTTCGATTGGACCGTACACCATGGTGACCCAGCAGCCACTCGGTGGTAAGGCGCAGAATGGTGGTCAAAGGTTCGGTGAGATGGAGGTGTGGGCCCTGGAAGCGTATGGCGCTGCCACCACGTTGCAGGAAATGCTTACCATCAAATCTGACGACGTTTACGGCCGCGCCAAAGCGTATGAGGCCATCATCAAGAACGAGCAGATTGTCGGCCCGAAACTGCCGGAAAGCTTCAACGTCTTAGTGAAGGAACTTCAGGGACTCGGTCTGCGTGTCGACTTGCTTGATGAAAGTGACGAAGGGACCGATATTGTCGATGCCGAAGAGGTCATCGCCGAAGCCGGACCATATGATAAGACCGTCCCGGCTGAGCCCAGCATCGTCGTGAGTGACAGTGAAGAAACTGTCATGGATGAAGCCGACGACATCGACCTGGTCGAGGATGAGCTGACGATTGAAACCGCTGAGGAATTTAACGACGAAGAACAGAAAGAGGAGGCCCGATAATGTCGCGTGTCATCACAACCACCGGCATCGCTGATTTCGATGCCGTCCGTCTTGCCGTCGCCAGTCCGGAAGACATCCTGAAATGGAGTCACGGTGAGGTAACCAAGCCGGAGACCATCAACTACCGAACCCAGAAGCCTGAGCGTGACGGCCTGTTCTGTGAGCGGATCTTCGGACCGGTCAAGGACATCAACCCGCACGACTCGAAGCTCAAGGGTGTCCGATCACGCGAGGCCGCCGTCGACAAGAACGGCGAGCTGGTGACCAAGTCAATCGTTCGTCGTGAACGCATGGGGCACATTCAGCTGGCGGCGCCGGTTGCCCATATCTGGTTCATGCGCGGTACGCCGTCAGCGATGAGTCTGCTACTCGGTCTGACCGTCCGCAACCTTGAACGTATCGCCTACTTCGCAACCTACGTCATCCTGAAGAGTGACGAAGCGAAGCGTGAGCAGATGCTGGCTGACCTCGAAGCCGAGACCGAAGCGGCCCGTGCGGCCATTAAGATCCGCTACGAGAAGGAAGCTGAAGCCGACGACGCTGACGTCAAGGCACTGGCTGAAGCTCAGACCCGTGAAACGGAAGAGCTTGAAGAACGCTACCAACTGAAGAAAAGCCAGCTGGAAAGCCTGGTCCACGGTGCGCTGATTTCGGAAACTGATTTCCGCAACCTGCCGGAAGAATACGAAGAACTGGTCGACGTCGGCATGGGTGGTACCGCCCTGAAGGCCCTGCTCGACGAGATTGACCTGCCAATGTTGATTGCGCAGCTGTCTGAAGAGGTCGAATCTGCCAAGGGGCAGCGCGAGAAGAAACTGCTCAAGCGCCTCAAGGTCCTAGAGGGCATGCACGCCGCAGGTATTAAGCCGAGCAGCCTGTGCACCACCGTTCTACCTGTCATCCCACCGGACCTTCGTCCGATGGTCCAACTGACCGGTGGCCGTTTCGCCACGAGCGACCTGAACGACCTGTACCGCCGCGTCATCAACCGAAACAACCGACTGAAGAAGCTGGTCGACCTGAATGCACCGGAAGTCATCCGTCGCAACGAGATGCGTATGTTGCAGGAAGCGGTCGACGCCCTGATCGATAACTCGGCTGCCCGCGGGGGCCGCGCCGTCAACGCGACTGGTGGCCGTCGCCGCTTGAAGTCAATCAGCGACATGCTGAAGGGTAAGCAAGGACGTTTCCGTCAGAACTTGCTTGGTAAGCGAGTCGACTACTCGGGTCGTTCCGTCATCGTGGTCGGTCCGAAGCTGAAGATTAACCAGTGTGGTCTGCCGAAGCAGATGGCACTTGAACTGTTCAAGCCGTTCGTCATCAGCTGGCTGATCCGCGGTGAACACGCCCACAACATCCGTTCAGCCACCCGGCTGATCGAAGCCGGTGACGCACTGGTATGGGACGCCCTCGATGCCGTCATCGAAGGTAAGTACGTCCTCCTTAACCGTGCGCCATCACTGCACCGTCTGAGCATCCAGTCATTCATGCCGAAACTGGTCGAAGGCAAGGCTATCCAGCTCCACCCATTGGTCGCAACCGGATTCAACGCTGACTACGACGGTGACCAGATGGCGGTTCACCTGCCGCTGTCCGACGAAGCCCAGCGCGAGGCCCGCGAGTTGATGAGCGCCACGAACAACCTGCTGAAGCCGGCTGATGGTGCACCGGTCATCAACATCGGTCAGGACATCGTGCTCGGTAACTACTACCTGACGTACGAAAAGCCGGCCGCCCAGACCAAAGAGGTCAAGGCGTACAGCTCGGTTTACGAGGCTGAGATGGCGTACGACGATGGCAAGCTCGAACTGCAAAGTCCTATCCGTATTTTCGCCAAGGGCGAAATTAGGGACACGACGCTCGGACGAGTCTTCTTCAACGAACTGCTGCCGGCAGACTATCCGTACGATAACAACATTCAGACGAAGAAGCAGATCAAGAAAGTCTTCGGTGCAATCTTCGAGCGCTACGGCGCTGAGACGACCGCTCTTACGGCCGACCGCATCAAGGGACTTGGATTCCGCTACGCGACCGTCGCTGCTGTTTCAACTGGTAAGGATGACTACCTCCACTTCGACGAGATCTCTGAGTTCGTGGCCGAAGGTGACGCCAAGACGGCGCTCATTTCCGACCAGTACGACCAGGGGCTGATTACCGAGGAGGAGCGTTACAACCTCACGGTCAACGCCTGGCGTGGTGTCGACAGTCAGGTCACCGACTTCCTGAAGAGCAAGCTATCGGTGATGGACACCAGCATCTCCGTCATGGTCAACAGTGGTGCCCGTGGTGACATTTCGAACGTCAAGCTGGCCAGCGCAATGGTCGGTATCCAGGTCGACGCGTCAAACCGCGAGATCGAGCTGCCAATCCGCAGCAACTTCCGCGACGGACTGAGTAGCCTGGAGGCCTTCATTGCCACCCGTGGTGCCCGTAAGGGTCTGATTGACACCGCCCTGAAGACCGCCGACTCAGGTTACCTGACCCGTCGTCTGGTCGATGTCTCACAAGACGTATTTACGGTTGAGGATGAATCGGGAGATGACGAAGGTTTCGCCATCTACCGCAGTGAGACCGAGATGACCATGATCGAGTTCGCCAACCGTCTGTACGGCCGCTTCGCCGCCGAGGACGTGGCTGGACATGTCAAGAAGGGTGAGCTGATTACCCGTGCGATTGCGAACGCGATCGAGGCTGATCAGTCAATTGACGCTGTCCGTATCATGAGTGTGCTTTCGACGAAGAACCTGCGTGGTATTCCACAGAAAAGTTACGGTATCGACATGGCCACCGGTAGCTTGGTTGCCCGCAGCCAGCCGGTCGGCGTTATTGCCGCCCAGTCGGTCGGTGAGCCTGGTACCCAGCTGACGCTCCGTACCTTCCACGCCTCCGGTGTGGCAGGTGGCGACATCACTCAGGGTCTGCCGCGTGTCGAAGAGCTGTTCGAAGCCCGCAGCCCGAAGGGTCAGGCGTATGTGACGGAAGTCACTGGTCTGGTCGATGTCTGGGAAGATGGTAAGCACTACGTCGTCCAGGTGACACCGGAAGCCGGACACGTTGAGCGTATCGCGCTTGAAGGCCGTACCATCAACGTCAAGGCCGGTAGTAACGTCAAGGTCGGCGACGTCCTGGCGACCGCCGAGGGCGAAGCTAAGCCACTGGTCGCACCATTCGACGGCGTGGTAGAGATTGCCGAAGACACTCTCGTGCTGGCAGCCAATGCTGGCGCGCCGGTCCGCTACGAGGTGCCAGGTACTACTCAGCTGGTCGTTCGTGCTGGTGACAACGTCGAAGCGGGTGACCGCCTGACGATTGGTTCGCTCAACCTACACGACCTGATGCGTCTGAAGGGCACCGAAGCTACCCAACGCTACATCATCAACGAAGTGCTGCGTATCTACGCCGCACAGGGTCAAGATGTAGCCGACAAGCACCTGGAGATCATCGTCCGTCAGATGTTCTCACGGGTACAGGTCGAGGATCCGGGTGATTCCAGCTTCGTCACCGGTGACATCGTGTCAAAGGCCGCTGTTGTTGAAGCCAATGAGACACTGGCGCGTGAAGGCAAGGAGTTGGTCCAGTACACCCAGTTGCTGCTTGGTATTACCAAGGTCAGTATCTGGAGCGACAGTTGGCTCTCAGCCGCCTCGTTCCAGGACACGACCCGCGTGCTCATCAATGCCGCCACCAGTGGTCGAGCCGACCATCTGAACGGCTTGAAAGAAAATGTGATCATCGGTCGCAAGATTCCGGTCGGAACCGGCGCCAAGGAACTTCAAGACGAAGTCCTTGTCGATGATGACGCATTTGACGCCTAGGGACGATACCTCGCCGTCTCCGCCCCCGCAGCAATGCGGGGGCTTTGCGTAGGTAGTGACAATTCTTACAATATGTGCTATAATAATAAGTTGTCAGGATGGACATACTTCTGTTATCGACGGAAAGGACGTGCCCATGCCGGAGCTCATTTCAGAACAGGCTGGCCTCCTTTCCTACGGAGGTGTCAACAGCGACCAGTACGAGGAGGTGCGCCGTCGACTGACCCGTCTCAACAGCGGGGGAGTCAACTGGTTCTGCCAGCGAGCACATCTGACGTGGACGAACGGTCTGATGACCGTCTGGTTCACGCTCAGCGACCATGCCACGGCCAGTGAAGTCAAGGACGTCATCGTCCGCGCCTTCAGTGATATCAATTTCGTGAAAGGAATTGCCTCATGATGACGGATAAGGAGTTCGACCGCGAGGTCGACAAGCTGAACCGTTCGTTCCGAGTCCGCCTCCAGCGGACTCCCGTGCTGCGTCACCTGGCGTACGCCTACAACCACGCGAAGCTCTGGCTTCTCCGCCGTCAGGGCGGCTGACAG
>Ga0100392_1001040_pt1 | contig 25598 bp, 28 predicted proteins | sample CryGeymeta201516_FD_81548 | JGI IMG/M metagenome (GOLD analysis project Ga0100392, IMG submission 81548) | Groundwater microbial communities from Crystal Geyser aquifers in Utah, USA - Crystal Geyser metaG 2015-16 | ecosystem: Environmental > Aquatic > Deep subsurface > Groundwater | place: USA... | reverse complement strand
TGCGTGATTTCATCATCGCCCTTGATAAAGAGAAAGCTGACCACTTACGCTACAAGGTAGACGGCGAGGTGGTAAAGATTTTCATCACTCCGTACCGTACGACCATTACCGAAAACGACCTTGATTTCTCACAGGGTGACTATAACGTCGAGCTGGTGTTAGCGCTGGGGGTAAAAGACAAGGATCATCTAGACGAAGCCCTCCGTGCACATGGCCGCATTCTGCACGACGCCACCGTCGCGACGCTCAGCTGTGGCGATGATCTCAGTAAACTTGGCAGTATCGACTGGCATGATCCGAACGCCAGTAGCCTGGCAGAGATGCTCGTATCGCTGACCGAATCGCTAAAGGGTGACAAGCCTGTACTTGATGAACAGTCGGCAACCGCGTTACTGACCGGTATCGTGGCTGCAACTGACCGATTCAGCAACAATCGTACTAGCTCGAAGGTCATGACTATGGCCGCCCAACTGATGGCCGCCGGCGCCAACCAGCAACTGATTGCTGCCAAACTGGAAGAAGCGCATGAGATTGGTCCCGACAAGCAAGACGACGATGACGACAGGCCCAACGCCGATGGCACCACCGAATTGAACGAAGGCGAATCAACTAAGCTCGATAAGGCACAGGCATCGGAGGAAAAGGCTTCAACCGACAACGGCGCACTCGCCATATCACACGAAAAAGATGGTAACCTCGACGAGGTTGCGGTCAAGACGGCTGAGGAGCAACAGGCTGACGCTGCCAAGACGGCTGAGGACGAGCTGGCCAACCAGCTAGAAAACGCCGTACCCGCCGCTGGTGCCAAACCCTCCGTCGCTGACTTGCAGAAAGACTTGGCAGCAGCCAGTGAAGAGGTTGATAAGGCCGCTGACGACGCGGTACTTCCGCCTGTCGCGCCCGATACCCAGGAGCCGTCGCTTGGCGGCACGCTGAACGCCACGGCCGAACAGGCACGCGAGGACGCCGCAGCCGAACAGGCGAGCGATCGCAACAAGACAATTCTCAGTCACGGTAACGGAAGTTATATGGGCGATGCACAGCCTAGCTTCCAGGCGCCATTTAATGCACTCGACAGTCAGAAGGAAGAGCCAGCGAGCGTTGATATCTTCAAAGAGGCGGCACCGACCGTCAAGGTGGATGAGCCTGTCGTCGCACCGACACCAGCGGGCAGTGAAGCAGTCAGCATCGACCCACCTGCTACGCCGGTAGAGACCTTGGCCGATATTGATAAGAAAAACCGTTCAAGCGAGCATGCCGAAGCTCAGGCCGCAGTGACGGCCGCCCTAGAGTCAGCTCCGTTCGAGCCAGCTCACCAGCCTGAAACAGGGGTGGGCGCCCAGCCGCTTGGGAGCGAGCTGCATTACGAAGAGGCTCCTTTGCCGACTCCGCCGCCACTGCCGCCGGTGCCGGGTACGGAATTGCCGCCTCCACCGGCCGCCCCAACCGGTCCGGTTGACTTCTCCGTCTTGCCACCACCGCCACCGCTTCCGAACCTTGAGCAGCCGCAAGGACCTTTGCCACCGGAGCAACTCGGCCAGCTGTTCCAGGCGCCGGAAAGTCCGCCCCAGCCGCCAGCACCGAACGACCCGAACCAATTCAAGATACCGGGTCAGTAAGGTTTACGATCGGACAATAAAGTGATTCAAACCGAGGTTCTCGCCTCGGTTTTTGATATGGCTCTCGCCGTCACTCCGCTGCGAGTGGTGTGCGCGCATGATAGCGATGATTTCGTCGTGATGCATGCGGGCGTCGATGACCTCATCAATCTCCTCGGCTCGTCGGCCGGCTTCCATGTAGAGCCAATGGGTGTTGGGCTCCGGGAGCCACTGCTCGGGCACGCAGGCGTAGCGGATCCGTGTCAGGCGCGCATCGTCAGCCTTCAGGGTATAAAATGCCCAAGAAGCTGCCCGAGCGGCGACGATATGATCGATATGGCCAGTGATTCCGTTTAAGTCATTGGTCATAAATTCAATCTCAACGTCATCGGATGCTGAGGAAAGGTACTCGCGTACGAGTGCGACCAACTGAGCTCCGATCTCGATCATGTCAAGGTTACAGAGCCTGCCGTCTTTATAGCCAAGATATCGTTGGCGGTGGGCACCGAGCAGCTCACCGGCCCGGTGCCATTCTTTTTCCCGGACAGTCGCAAGATCAGCCACGTCGTCGGGATTCGTCCCGGCGTCTCCGAGCGTCAAGCTGATGAGATGGAGCTCAGTGCCGGCCTTTGTCTCCATCAGCAAGGTGCCGCTTGGACCAAACGCTTCATCGTCAGGGTGGGCAAATATGCCAAATAGCACCTTCTTCATACCGTCCAGTATACTAAAGAGCGATATGACAGATGGAAAATTACTTATCGACAAGCCGGCCGGCATGACGAGCTTCGGCGTGGTAGCCCGTATCCGGCGCGTATTGTCGCAACGCGCTGGCAAGAAAGTGAAGGTCGGCCATACCGGCACGCTCGATCCGTTCGCGACTGGTCTGATGATTTTAGTGATTGGCAAGGAGTGTAAGAACGCGGGCAGGTATTCGAAACTTGATAAGACGTATGAAGCCACGTTCCGGCTCGGGCAGGAGAGTACCACGGGAGACCCGGAAGGTGAAGTGACGCGGGTGGCCGATAACATGCCGACCAAAGAAGAAGTGAAGACGGTACTGGCGCGGTTCACGGGCGAAATCCAACAGCGTCCACCGGTGTTCAGTGCTATCAAGGTTGACGGCAAACGGGCCTACAAGCTGGCGCGTACCGGTGAGCTCATCGAATTACCGCTCCGCACCGTTACTATTCATACACTCGAACTTATCGACTATGCCTACCCTGAACTCACTATCCGTACCCATGTCAGCTCGGGCACGTATATCCGCTCGCTGGCCGTCGATATTGGCAAAGCGCTGGGTACCGGCGCGTACTGCACCCAGTTACGTCGGACGCTCGTCGACGAATGGAATATAGATGACGCGCAGAAGCTGACTGATTTCGGTATCGTTGACTAACTCTGCCATTCGAGCTGTAATATGTATACATGGAGTTCCACCGCGAAAAGTTACACGAACCAGTGACTGACAGCATGCAGGAGACACTGGCCAGCACACTCGACAGTCCGGAGTATCATCTATATGCCGAGGGCGTAGGGCCCTTAGGGCTGGACGAGATGCCCGAGTGGGTCCGCACGAGCGACACGCTCATGACTGTGCGGGACCATTTCGGATGGCCAAGCCAGCGTGACGCCAGTATCAGGCCGGTTACGCAGTTCGAGCACAACCAGCCGTTCCTTAAAGCGGTGGCAGCACGCGGTCGACACCTGACGCATCTGAATAATTTCATCGCCTGGATCAGCCAGCAGCCGACGTATGATCCAATTGATTTTCAGGCACCGATGGAGCACATCTACGGACGAGCGCCGGCCTTGCACCGTCTTCATGCCGTAGCGCCTGATTTGGCGGGGCCGGTCCAAGCGCTGGTAGCCGAGATTCGTTCCCAGACCGGCACTCACACCGCTGCGATGGAGCAGACACTGCGGCTACCTCAGAATGACGACTTACTGACAGGATTGCGCCTGAGCTATCACATCGCCGGCCGACTCTTTACCGTGCATGACAAACGGCTACAGGCGAAGGTACTACTACCCAACCAGACACCCCTCGGCGTCCAGGACGTCGTCAGCGCTATGGAAGAGCTGACCGCTTGATTAGCTGCCATTTCTCTGGTACAATACACCCTTGATGATTACTAAAGAGAACAAAGCCAAGGCGATCGACCTGACCAAGACCTCAAAGGACGACGTCGGTAGTCCTCAGGCGCAGGTGTCGGTTCTGACTGCCCGAATCAAAGAGGTGACATCTCACCTTAAGGGCAACAAGGGCGACCATATGGCCCGCCGCGGTCTGATCCAGATGGTCGGCCGCCGCAAGCGTCTGCTGAAGTACCTCGAGCGTCGTGACTTCGAAGCCTACAAGGCTGTCGTCGCCAAGCTCGGCCTCCGTAAATAAGCGGTCTGCTACGGCGAGAATAGCTACTTACCACTCACGTGAAAGCGTGAGTGGTATACTTTTTACATGAAGCACGATGTGGTCATCTCGCTGCGACAGGCGACAAAGCGGTTCGGTCGTTTTACCGCCGTCGAGAAGGCGTCTTTCGATATTCGTGCCGGAGAGGTAGTCGGGTTCGTAGGCGCAAACGGAGCCGGCAAGACTACGACGATCAGCATGCTGCTTGGCTTCCTGACGCCCACCGAAGGCCAGGTATGGACGTTCAGCCAGCGGCTGACACCATCGAATGCACAGCACGCCCACCGGCGCATCGGCTATGCGGCCGGTGACATGGAGCTACCCACGCAGCTGACAGGACGCCAATACTTACGTTTCCTGGCTGCGCAACGTGGGGGAGTGAAGGCGGAAACCTATGACGCGCTTGTCTCGCGGTTCAATCCGCAGCTCGACAAAAAAATCCACGACTTGTCGCGGGGTAACAGGCAGAAAGTCGCCTTGGTGGCTGCGTTCGTGGGCGACCCTGACGTCGTTATTCTTGACGAACCGACCAGTGGCTTGGATCCGGTCATGCAGGAGTCATTCCTGTCGTTGGTACGCGACTATCGTGAGCAGGGACGGACGGTCTTCATGTCATCGCACTACCTGCAGGAAGTCGCCGAAGTCTGCAGCCGGGTAATCCTGATGCGTGAAGGTCGTATTATCCAGGACGTGCCAGCAGCCGAGTTATTGAAGGGGAGCGGCAAACAAGTGACGGTCCGCACGGGATATAAGCCGACTAAACCGCCAAAGTCGGCCGAATCGATCGAGAGCGACTTCAAGGATGGGGAGCTGACGCTCAGTTTCGTGTACAAAGGCGACTTAGGGGAATTGCAACGGTGGGTAGCTGCCATCAAACAATTGCACGACATTGAAGTGACTGAATACAATCTGGAGGAAGCGTTCAAGTCGTTATATTTACCGGAGGAAGCTAAGTGATGATGCGATCGGTGTATCTGAAAACACTATATGACAAGCGGATTTTCATGCTGGGTTGGACGCTCGGATTCGCGGTACTGGCTGCGCTTATGGTCAGTTTCTTTCCCGCCATGCGCCAGGATGGCACGATTGATGCGTTGGTCGCCAATATGCCCGACGCTTTCCAGGGTCTGATAGGGGACCTGGCGCTGTTGACATCCTTTGATACGTATTTGGCAGCCCAGCTGTTTGATATTCGCATGCCGCTTATCGCCGGCATCATGGCCATCGTGCTCGGTCTTGGACTATCCGTAACCGATGAGGAAAAGGGTGAACTACGGACCATTCTTAGCTTGCCGGTCGGTCGCACAAAATTATTGTTCGAGAAGTGGTTTGCCATGGTAACGATCATGGCCGTGACGCTAGTGGGCCTGGTCGTGGGAATCTATTTGACCATGCCGTTCATCGAGGGAGCCGAAATCACGAACGAGGCCCTGCTTCGATTGGTCGGTATGACCGGCCTGGTCATGGTGACGTTCGGCACGATTCCCTTCGCCATCGGTATGGCGAGTGGACGACGCGGGATGGCAACTAGCCTGAGTGTCCTGGCCGTCATCGGGAGCTTCCTGCTCACGACGTTTGGGGCAATGGTAGAGTGGCTGGCAGATTTCGAACGGCTGTCACTGCTCCATTATTTCCCCGCGACAGACATCGTGCGAAGCGGCGCCGAGGCAAGCGACATCGCCGTTCTTGGCGGCCTGACAAGCGGCCTGTTACTGGTAGCCTACCTGCGTTTTCGCAGCCGTGACGTGGCCTGAACGTGGTAAAAACGGCACTGACTTGCTAAAATAAGAGAGTAACAATTCAACGCGGACAGTGATGGATGGGACGGTTTGATAGATCGAACTCTCGCACCTGTTACTCTCCGCACCCCACAGAAGGAGGCTCATTTTATGAGTACCATCAACCCACATGGGAAAGAGATTATCTCTGTTTCGACCGATTTTCATGGTCGCCCGCTCACCCTGGAAGTCAACCGCGTCGGTTTCCGTACCACCTCAAGCGTGGTAGTTCGCTACGGCGACACCGTCGTACTCGGAACCGCTATGGTCGGCTCACGACCTGTCGTGCTCGACTATTTCCCGCTAAGCGTCGACTACGAAGAGAAGTTTTATGCAGCCGGTAAGATCTCTGGCAGCCGCTTCATCAAGCGCGAAGGCCGCCCATCAGACGAAGCTATCCTGATAGGTCGTCTGATTGACCGCCCAATCCGCCCGTTGTTTCCGAAAGGTTACCGCCAAGAAGTCCAGGTGGTCGCCAGCGTCCTGTCGATGGACCCGAGCTTCCGCCCCGACATGGTCGCGATGATTGCCGCCTCGGCTGCGCTCAGCCTGACTGGCACGCCGTTTGACGGTCCGGTCGCAGGGCTACGCATCGGCCGCGTGAACGGTGAATTCAAAGCCTTCCTGACACAGGAAGAGCGTGACGCAAGCGATCTCGACCTGGTCGTTGCCGGTATTGAAAGTGGCATCACCATGGTGGAGGCCGGTGCCAATGAAGTCTCGGAAGACGACGTCGCCGCGGCGCTGGAATGGGCCTTCGACGCCTACCAGCCGGCCATCGCCCTGCAAAAGGAGCTGGTCGCCAAATTGCAACCGGCCGCTCAGGAATACACCTTGGTGTTGCCAGACGAAGACATTCAGGCACAGGTTGATGAGTGGGTCAGCGGCAAATTAGGTGAGGCCCTACGTAAGGCTTATCCGGAACGCAACGAGATGGTCAACACATTGCGCTGGGAATTCCACGAACAGATGGGAGAGAAGATTGGCGCGGAAGACTACCTGCTCAAACGCGACGAATACGACGAAGCCTTCACAAGCGCACTCCACAAGGACGTCCGCCGCGGTATCGTCGAGGAACAGACGCGTCCGGACGGCCGTGCACTCGATGAAATCCGACCCCTCAGCAGTGAAGTCGGCATCTTGCCGCGTACGCACGGTTCCAGCCTGTTCACCCGTGGCGTCACCCAGGCTTTGAACATCGTCACGTTGGCTCCCCTTAGCTATGCGCAAATGATTGACACCATGGAAGTCAACGATGGCGAACGTCGCTACATGCACCACTACAATGCGCCAGGCTACACCGTTGGTGAGGTCAAGCGCCTGATGAGTGCCGGCCGACGTGAAATCGGCCATGGCTACCTGGCTGAGCGAGCCGTCCTACCAATGTTGCCAACTGAAGAGGAGTTTCCGTACGCGATTCGTTCGGTGACTGAAATCATGAGCCAGAACGGAAGCACCAGTATGGCTGCGACCTGTAGCTCAGTCCTAGCCTTGATGGATGCCGGTGTGCCATTGAAGCGGCCGGTTTCCGGCATTGCTATGGGCCTCATGATGGACGGCGACACACCGTACGTCATGAGCGACATCGCTGATGCTGAAGATTTTGCCGGTGACATGGACTTCAAGGTAACCGGTACCGAACTCGGTATTACCGCCATTCAGATGGACATGAAGGTGCACGGCTTGCCGGTCGCAGTATTGAAGGAAGCTATCACGAAGGCAAAACCTGGTCGTCTGCATATTCTGGAGCACATGGTTGCTACCTTGGCTGCACCACGTCTGAGCCTGAGTCCGTACGCACCGCGTATCGAGAAGATCAAGATTAACCCGGACAAGATCGGTGCCGTCATCGGCAAGGGTGGTGAGGTTATCAACAAAATCACCGCCGAAACCGGCGCCACTATCGACATTAAGGACGATGGTCTCATTACTGTCGCTAGCCCGGACGGCGAGCACATTCAGAAAGCGATTGACTGGATCAAGTCTCTGACCGAAGAGCCGGAAGTCGGACGGATTTACGAAGGTACGGTAGTCTCCATCAAAGACTTTGGTGCGTTCATCAACATCCTGCCAGGCACCGACGGCATGGTGCACATCTCTCAGCTTGACGAAGGTCGCGTCGAGAAAGTGACTGACGTATTGAGCGAAGGTCAGGTCGTGAAAGTGAAGCTGACCGGCATTGACGAACGTGGTCGCCTTAGCCTCAGCCTCAAAGACGCCAAGTAGGGTCATGGATAAGCAAGCCGAGCTTGATCGGATCAAGGCAGACATTCTGAAAGCGAATGTCTGCCCGAATCTGGCCGAGACAGCTACCAACCTTGTAATGGGCGATGGCAACCTCAACGCCGACATCGTCTTCATTGGCGAAGCGCCGGGCAAGAACGAGGACGAGCAAGGCTTGCCGTTCGTCGGCGCCGCCGGTAAGTTCTTGAACGAGATGCTGGCTGCGGCCGGTTTGGATCGCAGCGACGTCTACATCACTAATATCGTCAAATATCGGCCGCCAGCGAACCGTGACCCGTTGCCGGAGGAAAAGCAGGCCTTCTGGCCGTATCTGGCCCGTCAGTTGGAGCTCATCGACCCGCAGGCTGTCGTTACCCTGGGTCGTCACAGCATGGAGTTCTTCCTGCCGGAAGCCAAGATCAGTCAGGTGCACGGTCACGCCGTGCGTAAGACGGTCAAATATCACGACGAGCGGGAGCATACGTGGCTTATCGTGCCGCTCTATCATCCAGCGGCCGCCCTGTACAATGGCGGCCTTCGACAGACCCTGATTGACGATTTCCTGCGCGTCCCACAGTTGCTGGAGCGGCCTTAAAAACTTGCAAAAATGAGGCGAATCTGCTATGATGAAGTCACTACAGAAGGGGATAACTCTCGGTCTGATTCACTGGAACACCCTTGTCTTGTACCAACAGCGTTTTATGAAACCACATAACTTTTCTTAACCAAAAGGAGAAATCACATCTATGGGTCAACGACGACTCTCTAAGCCGCAATCTGACGACATGTCAAAGCGACCGAACCAACAGCAAAAACGTAAAAGCGATAACACCGTGCTTAACAACACCAGCACCCGCCGCGGCGAAGTGTTCCGGGCCCAGCGCCGTACGTCCGAAGACGTCAACCTGCGCGCCTCACAGCACCTGATTAACGTGCCGGTGAACAAGAGCATCTATAACGGCTACGATGGCCGTCAGTTCAGCCTGGCTGACCAGAAGAAAATGCCAAAGACGAACGGGCCGAAGCTCAAGATTATCCCGATCGGTGGTCTGGGTGAGATGGGTATCGGTAAGAACATGATGGCGATTGAATACGACGAAGATATCATCATCATCGACTGCGGCTTCCTGTTTCCTGGCGCCGACTATCCGGGAATCAACTACATTACACCGGACATTACCTACCTTGAAGCCAATAAGCATAAGATCCGCGGCCAGGTATTCACGCATGGTCACCTCGACCACATCGGTGCCTACCGCCACATCGCGCACCGTTTGCCGGCACCCGTCTACGCCAGCAAGTTCACCCTTGGTATGGTCAAGCGCACGATGGAAGAAGCTTCCAGCGGGTATGAACCGGAGTATTACGAACTGAATCCAGAACTGCACGAGCGCGTACAGCTCGGCGATAGTTTCAGCATCGAGCTGGTGCGAGTGAACCACTCCATCCCTGATGCGACCGCCGTCGTCATCCGTACACCCCTCGGTGTGCTGATTGACACTGGTGACTGGCGTTTCGAAGACGAGCCAGTCGACGGAAAGAAATTCGACCTCGAACGGCTGACCGAAATCGCCACCAAGGAAGGCATTTTGCTCTTGATGAACGAAAGCACCAACTGTGAGAGCGACGGTACGCACACCCACGGCGAGTTCGATATCCAGCAGAGCATGGGACAGGCGATGGACAAGTATCCAAACTCGCGACTGATCATCAGCTGTTTCTCGAGCCAGATTCACCGTATGCAGGTCATCCTGAACGAAGCCAAGAAGCACGACCGAAAGGTTGCGTTTGCCGGCTATAGCATGATCCAGAACATGGAAGTGGCCCTGCGTGCTGGTACCATCAAGGTACCGAAAGATGTCGTCATGAAGATGGAAGACATCATCAAGATGCCGGACGGAAAGGTCACTATCATCTGTACCGGTTCCCAGGGTGAGTTCAACGCCGTGCTGAACCGGATGGCCTCAGGTTCACACAAGCACATCAAGATTAAGAACTCCGACGTCGTCGTCTTCAGCTCGAACGCCATTCCTGGTAACGAGAAGTATGTCGTACGCACGGTCGACGGTCTGATGCGTGAAGGTTCGGAAGTCGTTCAGAACGGCAAGACCCACCTGACCGGCATCGGCCCGTTGCACCTTTCCGGCCACGGCTACTACGAGGACCACATCAAGCTGATCAACGCGCTGAACCCGACCTACTATCTGCCGATTCACGGTGAGTTTCACATGCTGGTGCATAACGCCCGACTGGCTGAGAAGGAATGTGGCATCAAGCGCGATAACATCTTTGTCTGTGACAGTGGTGACGTGGTTGAGATTACCCCTGACGGAGCCCGCAAGGCTGGCCGTGTCCCGGTCGGTGGCATCATGTACGATGACTCCGGCGCCGTGGTATCGGAAGTGGTCCTCAAAGACCGCATCCATATGGCCAACGAAGGCATGTTCGTGGTTGTCCTGACGCTGCAACGCGGTACCGGTCGGCTGCTTACCAGCCCGGACATCATCTCGCGCGGTTTCATCTACCTACGTGACTCGGAAGAGCTGATGGGTCTGATCCGCCAATACCTGAAGCAGAAGATTGCCCGCGGCGCGAACAGCAAGAAATTCGATGCCGAGCAACTGAAAAAGGAAATCAAGGACGAGATCACTCATATTCTGTATGACCAGACCCGTCGTACGCCGATTGTTATCCCGGTCATCAACGAGATTGGTGGCGGGGGCGGCCAACAGGGTCGCAACCAAGGTCAGGGTCAGAACCAATCTCGGGACCAGAAGGCACCAGCCGCCGCGACCGCTTCCTTCAAGCGACCGCCAGCGAAGACGTTCCCACCCAAGCAAACGCCCGACACCGAAGCAACACAACCGAAAGCCCGTCCGGACACCAGGGGTTACTAGCAACCTCAGCATCGCCCTATGGCTCAGTTCGAACATCCCTATCTCAGTAAGGTAGCCGCACTGCGGTTGCCGGAGCCAGAGCGGGCCATGATTACACACGGCTCGGCCCTGGTCGTACGCGGCGTGCGTGAGCCGAACGAAGGCGGTGATATCGACCTGGTCGTGTCGCAGCCAAACATCGAGCATATGCGTCGTAACCTCGGCTGGGCAGCGACTCGTCAACTGAAATACTACGCCGAAGACGAGCCGCTCCGTATCCGTTACACCCGTAGCCCGGACGGTGAGTTTGATGCGTTCGCACACGACTTTATTCCCGAAGAGTATCTGAAGACGGGCAGGGGAAGGGTGTACCTGCCCGAGCTGCTTGAGCGGCATGACTATCGCTTCGACCAGGATGCGTTCACCGGCATCTGGGTCGCCTCGCTCGACCACGTGGCTGCTACCAAGCGGGGCACCGGCCGACCGAAAGACGAGGCCGACCTCCGGCGTATCGACGAGTACCGACGGCCGGCGTAGCGGCAACCCGCTTGCATTTCGTTGCAATTTATGCTACAATAAAGCGCGTAACAGATATCGACGCTACCGAAGGTAGCTTGTATACTACAAAACAGTTATGGCTAAAAGAAAAAAACGTACCAGTCGGAAGAAGCAGGTCAAGCAGGTACCGCAGCATACGCTTCCGGTCGGGTTCTGGAACCAGGTAGGGGCGGTTGCTCTTATCGCTGTTTCTATCCTTTTGGTCATCGCTTGGTTCGGTGTCGGCGGACCGATTCTGAACTGGCTGCAGGCGGCCGCACTCGCCACAATCGGCTGGGCGGTGTACGTGCTGCCACTGTTGTTTGTCTACGTGGCGATCGAGATCTTCCGCGCCGAAGACAATCGTCTGCCGGTGGTGATGGAGCTGGCTGCCGGTGCCTTGCTGCTCTGGTTCGCGGGGTTGTTCGGTCTGATGGACGAGCCGCAGAATAATAGCGGCGGCTTTTTTGGTAGCCTGCTGAACGACGGCATGTTGGCACTGGTAGAAAGCGGCGTAGCAATCTTCGTCTATGTGCTGCTCATCATCCTAACGACGTTGTTCATCGTGCGGGTATCCCCGTTCGTGCTCATCAAACAGTTATGGGAATTGGTGAAGACCCGCAGTGAAGAGGGAGAACAGAAAGAAAACGTCAAGGTCATGAGGAAGGCGGCCGAACTCGACATCAAGGGGCAGAACGCCGCCGAGTTCAAGCTGAATGCCGGCGTGCCGACGCTTGATCCGGCTGAGAGCAAGAAATCATCGAAACTATCCAGCCTGAAGGGAAGCGTCGCTCAGGATAAGGCCGCCGAAGAGAAAGCCGCCCTGGTAAGTGTGAGCGATCCGAACTGGCAGGCGCCAAGCCTCGATCTGCTCGAGAAGAAGCAGAGCCCGGCCGATGCTGGCGACGTGCAGCACAACGCCCAGATCATCAAGGACACGCTGGGTGAATTCTCGATCGATGTCGACATGGAAGGGGCTAACATCGGGCCGAAGGTCACGCAGTACACCCTGAAACCACCAAGCGGTGTTAAGCTGACGCGTATCACGGCGCTTGAGACCAACATCGCCCTGAACTTAGCCGCCCAAAGCCTGCGTATCGAAGCGCCGATTCCTGGCCAGCGCGCTGTCGGCATTGAGGTGCCGAACCGCCGGGCTGCCGACGTCCGCCTGCGGGGGATTTTAGAGAGTAAGCAGTGGGCCGCCAACCGCGAACCGCTTGGCTTTGCCATCGGTAAGGACATTTCCGGTGATGCCGTGGTCGGGCAATTGAATAAGATGCCGCACCTGCTGGTTGCCGGACAAACCGGTTCTGGTAAGTCGGTCATGATCAACACGCTACTGACCAGCTTGCTATACCGTAACGCCCCGAGCCAGATGAAGCTCATCTTGGTCGACCCGAAGCAGGTTGAAATGGCCCCGTACCAAGACATTCCGCATCTGCTAACACCTGTCATTACTGAACCTGAAAAGACCATCAGTGCCCTGAAGTGGGCCGTCAACGAAATGGAGCGGCGCTACAAGTTGTTGGCCGACGAGAAGCTGCGCGATATCCACAGCTACAACGACAAGATCGCCCGTGGCAGCAAAAAAATTTCCGTACAAGACGAAGCCGGCAACGAGCAGCAGGTCGAAGACGGCGCCATGCCATACATCGTCATCGTCATTGACGAGCTAGCCGACCTGATGATGGTGGCTGCCCGCGACGTCGAAGCGCTCATCGTACGCTTGGCGCAGAAGGCCCGTGCCGTCGGTATCCACCTGGTGCTGGCAACCCAGCGACCGAGCGTCGACGTCATCACCGGTCTTATCAAGGCCAACGTACCAGCTCGTATCGCCTTTACGGTAGCGAGCCAGGTCGACAGCCGTACCATTCTTGACCAAATCGGTGCCGAGAAGCTGCTTGGCCAGGGTGACATGCTAATGAAGACGGCTGACATGCCGAAGCCGAAGCGTATACAGGGCGCCTGGGTAATGGACGAAGAAGTCATTAAGATTACCGATCACTTGCGAATGCAGAGCGCACCGCAGTACAACGACGAGATCGTTTCCCAGCCGGTGCAACTGAACGGTAAGGGTGGTGTGGTGATGGACATGGGCGGCAGCGAGGGCGGCGATGACATGTACAAAGATGCGCTGCGCGTCGTCATCGAAAGCCGTAAGGCTTCAACTAGCTTGCTGCAACGTCGCCTTCGTATCGGCTACGCCCGCGCGGCCCGTATCATCGAGGAGATGGAAGAGCAGGGTGTCATTGGTGCTGCTGACGGCTCCAGGCCGCGTGAAGTACTGATTTCCAGCCTCGACGACCTGTACGGCGACGAAGAAGCGTAGAACGGTATAATCCACTTACGCTTGATGCTATACTCGTGAGTAATGATAGCGTCAAAAAACCCACGGGCATCGGGTTTCACCATCGTCGAACTGCTGATAGTCATCGTAGTGATAGCCATTCTGGCAGCCATTACCATCGTGGCGTTTAATGGGGTGCAGAACAGGGCACTCGACTCTACGGTCGCTTCTGATTTAAGTAGTGCAGGCAAGCGAATTCAGATGGCCAAGGTAGACTTAGGCCATTATCCTCAAGTACTCAGCGAAATTCCATCCCTTGCTCTCTCGAAAGGTGCTTGGGACCAAGAAGCAAACAACGCATACTTCTGTCATAACACTGACACGGGTGAATATGCACTAGGTGCACGTTCAAAGTCGAAAAAAGCTTACGTTCTTAGCTCTATCAGTGGAATTACAGAGCGTACAGGAATTTCTGCAGCAGCAACGTGTCAGCACGTTGGGAAGAACTGGGGCGACCCTGGTACTTACAATACAACTGGCTTTACGAGTTCAAATAGTGTCTGGGCTGCGTGGACTAACTGATGAATAAAAAAGGTTTTACCATCGTCGAACTCCTCATCGTCATCGTGGTGATAGCCATTCTGGCCGCGATAACCGTCGTGGCATTCAACGGCGTGCAGCAGCGGGCGCGTGATTCGATACGTAAATCCGATCTCGCAAATCTTGAAAAAGCGCTGGAGCTCCACTACACGGACAAAGGCTCGTTTACCCAACCCGAAAACATGTGTACCGACACGAGCTACGGCTCTAATGGTACTTGTGGCACTCACGCCAGTGATGTAGCCGGAACATGGTCACTTAACAGTGATTTGCGGGATTTGGTAACGGAAAACCGTCTTCGTTCGCTTCCGCTTGATCCAGTTAATGACGCGACGTATAACTACACGTACGAAGTGCATAGCATCGCTGCGAATGGGTTCGATGGCTACAACTTATGTGCGACGCTCGAGGCCGGCGGTAACCACTGTATAATCAAGCGGAAATAGCTATGAGCATGCCGTTACTCCGAAACACAAAAGGCTTTACCATCGTCGAACTCCTCATCGTCATTGTGGTAATCGCGATTCTGGCTGCCATATCAATCGTGGCTTACAACGGAGTGCAGACTCGCGCGAATAACAGTACCGTTAAGTCTGATTTGAACAAAATTATCAAAAAAATGGAGCTTGCAAAGATAGACTTGGGGCGGTATCCGAATACTGTGGCTGAAATTCCTTCACTTGGCATCTCGAAAGGCGCATGGGATCAGGTTGAGAACAACGCGTACTACTGCCTTAATACCGATACGGGTGAGTATGCGTTCGGTGCACGTTCCAAGGCGAGGCCGCAAGGCTATGCCGTGTCATCAACTGGTGGGTTGGTCGAACTGGGCAGTATTTATGGCGAAACCACTTGTCAGTTGGTTGGAAAGAGCTGGGGTGCGAGCGGTACCTTCGTAGCCTATGCCTATAATGGACCGACGGCAGCATGGCAAGGCTGGGCGAACTAATGAACACAAGAGGTTTCACCATCGTCGAATTGCTGATCGTCATCGTAGTGATTGCCATTCTGGCTGCCATATCAATCGTGGCGTATAACGGGGTGCAGCAACGGGCTCAGAATAGCCAGACTATTAGTGCGGTAACGGCGTGGGTCAAGGCGCTCAAGAGTTATCGTATCGCAAACGGGGCGTACCCACCGTACTGGACGTGTCTCGGCACGGGGTACCTGTATGGTCCGGACGGTACTGCGACCACTGGTGATGCGCAGTGTCGACAAGACAGTGCAGGCTCGGGTCAGCGCGAAAACACGACTTTCAATGATCTGATGCGCCCCTACGTCGGCGGTAGTTTTCCGACTCCCGCCATGGTGACGGCTAGATTCTCCGATACCCAATGGAGGCGAGGGCTGTCAGTCGCTCCTACTGGTGGTGACGGGACGCAGTCCTACATCACGGCTGCGTACCGTGGAGATATCGCGTGTCCATCCATCAGCGGTGTGGTGGCTTCAAACAAGAACCTGTGGGGTGGTAATACTTACTGCATTCATCACATAGGCCTAACGACGGATCCGTTATAGGAGATTATATGAAGTTATTAACTACAAGACCAAAAGGTTTCACCATCGTCGAACTCCTCATTGTCATAGTCGTCATCGCTATCATAGCCTCCATCACTATTGTGGCTTACAACGGCATGCAACAAAGGGCCAACAACACGCAGACAGTTCAGGCGGTGAAAGAATTCATTAAGGCGTTTAATCTTTATGCGCAGGACAATGGTGGCTATCCGCAATTAACCGGATGTCTTGGCGAGAACTACCCCGCACCCAATAACCGTTGTCTTAGTCAGAGCGGTGCCGCTGAGTGCTTCGGTATGGGGGCAGCGACGTCTATGGTCGTTAACGATGCCTTGAAGCCGTATATGAACAACCGCGTACCGAATATCAGTAAACAAGCGGTGCCATGTGCCGCAACTGCTTATATAGGCGGCTACGCATCGTACGATTCTACCAACCGGACCATGCGTGTATGGATGGTGCTGAATGGAGACCAGGGTTGTCCACCGATGAGTCCGAATGTGACGTCGGTTACCCGGTCATATGTAAGCGACGCATCGTTATGTCGCTACGTACTCGGCGCGCTGTAGATAGAAAACTATTGCATTGAGTACAACGCAGGCGTATAACCATAAGTAGAACCTTGGTATAACACAGACATGAAAACACTAGAAGCCACCCGTTCCAGCGCTCCTCATCCGTTCCACGACACGGTGGAAGAACTATGGAGAGGGGATGACGAAGCCGTCCGCGCCCGGGTGATGGACTGGGCGCTTGAACCAAGTGAACGCATCCGCAGCCAGCTCGAAACGCTGGCTGATGTTTATCAGGGCCGAAGCGATCGCCAGACTATGCGCTGGCGCGGTGCGACGCATGAATTCACTGAATTTGCCACCCGTGATGACGCCTGCACGAAATTGGAGGAAATCTATACCATTCACGACACCTACTCGGTCGCAGCCAAAGATTACCGGCGCCGTGAATACGCCGTCGACTTGTTCCTTGACGACGCGCATCATCGGCTGGTCGTCTCGGCAGACGATGAACTGACTGTGTTCGCAGATGATGGTCACGCTATGCACGAAGTGCTTGATGAAGAGGAGCGCGAAACGATCGTGACCGATTTCTTCTTCCGCTCGCTCGTGGCAGCCGTCCGAAATGAGGAGCGCACCGACGATGAAAGAGCGGCAGCCGATACTGATGCGCAAACAAAACTGCACCTACGTCGCTATGGCGGGCCAAAAGTGACAAGCGCCACCGAATAGGAAAATCCACTTACGCTTGATGCTATACTCGTGAGTAATGAGAGCGTCAAAAAACCCACAGGCATCGGGTTTCACCATTGTCGAGCTGTTAATCGTCATCGTGGTCATCGCCATTTTGGCGTCTATCACGGCTGTGGCATTCAACGGTGTGCAGCAGCGGGCGCGTGATTCAGATCGTCGTAGTGCGGTGACGACCATCGCCAAGGCGCTGGAGCTATACTACACCGATAACGGCCAGTACCCGGTCAGTAGTGGGTCGACGGTCATCAATAACTCTTGGTCAACGACTGCCGATGCCAGTTGGGCGAACCTTGAAGCGCAGCTCAGGCCGTATCTGGCGTCCGTTCCAGACGAACCTCGTCCGACCGCTGGTGTCGCCGGCATGACCGCGAACGGTCACAATTTCGATTATTACGCGAACAAGGGTAGCTATTGTGGCAGCGCGGTGGGGCGAATGTATATTCTGGTATATCGGCTTGAAGGCGCGCAACAGAATACGTATATCGGCGATTGCAGCACCAGCCCACTCAATTATTCAGCTAGCAACTACCGCGTCGCGAAATAACACCGGTTCACCTCTGGTATTTTGCGCCAGAAGGTTGTATAATAAAAGGGATACTAACCCGAGGCTTATCTGAGACAAGGTAAGCATCCCTGATGCACAGGGATTCCGAAGGAGGAAACACTATGCAGGAATACGAACTGACCGTTCTTATTCATCCCGATCTGGAAGCAGATCTGGACAAAACACTTGATACCGTACGCGGCCTGGTAAAGACCAATGGCGGTACTATCAAGAACGAGGACAACTGGGGCAAGAAGAAGCTTGCGTACCGCATCAAGAAGCAGGACTTCGCCGTCTACGTGCTGATGGATGTCGAGCTGCCAGCCGAAGCACCGCTGAAGATTTCAAACGCCCTGAACATCTCAGACGCCGTGCTGCGCTACTTGCTCGTCAAGGTAGACGAGAAGGAACGTGCGGCGATCGCCGCCGCCAAGAAGAACGCTGAATCCAGCGAGGAGGAATAACCCATGGCCCGCTCAATCAACCAAGTCATCCTGATGGGACGCCTGACCCGCGACCCTGAAATGCGCACGACCACTACCGGTAAGTCAATCGCCAGCTTCAGCTTGGCCGTTGACCGCAATACCCAGGACGACCAAACCGATTTCTTCGATGTCACCGCCTGGGAAAAACTTGGTGAGCTAGCGAACCAGTACCTTTCAAAGGGCCGCCGCTGCCTCGTGCAGGGTCGCCTGCGCCAAGACAGCTGGGACGACAAGGAAACCGGCAAGAAGCGCTCTAAAGTAGAGATCGTTGCTACGGACATTACCTTCCTGGATGGTCCGAACGACGGCCAGCAGGGCGGAGGCAGCTCGGCACCACGCGCAGCCGCGCCAGCCAAGAAGAAGTCAGACGACGTCGTCATCGACGACATTGACGACAAACCAATCGATTTAAGCGAAATCCCATTCTAAACTAGGAGAAATTAGAACCATCATGGCACCGAAACGATTTAAGAAAGACGTTACGACGTACTTCGACTACAAAGATGTGAAGACCCTGCAGCGTTATATCAACGCTTACGGTCAGATCGAACCTATCGGTAAGACCGGCCTTAGCCTGAAGCAGCAGCGTCAGCTGGCCGTCGCGATCAAGCGCGCCCGACACCTGGCACTCCTGCCATTCGTTACCTCGAACTAGCAGCTAGTGGTACAATGGGCCTCACAACGTAAGAACGTACGTAGGAGGCCCATTACTATGAGCATCAAGCCACCAGAACGCCTTACCAACCTTAATGACGTTGAGTTGACGTTGCCGCCTGACGCAGAGGCCCGCCTGATTGCCGGCGCCGAACGACATCTCAGGAACGCAGCGATTGCACGGGCACGGGCCCGCCGACCAGCACCCACGGCCGAAACGTTGCTTGACGGCTTGCGCAGTCAAGCACATCGCGACTCTGAGCAAAAAATGAAGCAATATTTCAAGGAAGAATAATAGTTTTTATGTACCAACCAACTGATCTGAAGAAGGGCACCGTCCTGCAGATTGACGGCACGCCTTACCGCGTGACCGACTATTCCCAAAAAGTAATGGGGCGAGGCGGTTCAATCGTCAACGTGCGTCTGAAAAATCTGCTTGATGGCAGCGTCATCCCGAAGACCTTCAAAGGCGCTGACAAAATCGAGCGTGCCGAAGTGTCATCGAAATCGGTCCAATATTTGTACAACGATGGCGGCACGTTCTTCTTCATGGATCCGGAGAGTTTCGAACAGTTCGAGCTGTCCGCCGAAGTCGTCGACACGGCTAAGGATTATCTGAAGGAAGGCGACATGCTGCAGCTGCAGTTTTTCGCCGAGCGCGTCATCAACGTCGAGCTGCCAAAGAACCTCTACCTTGAGGTGACTTATGCCGAAGATGTCAGCCGGGGTGACACGACTGGTTCGGTCCAGAAGGATGCCACCCTCGAGACCGGCCTCAGTATCCGCGTACCGGCCTTCATCAAAACCGGTGATATCATCAGTGTCGATACTGCCACCGGCGAGTACCGCGAACGGAAGAAGTAGTATGAAAGGCCGGCTGGATGCCCGGGTTCACGCATTAGGGCTGGCACCGACACGTTCCCAGGCGGAATCGACCATTCGGTTGGGCGAAGTACGCGTCAACGGCCGGGTGGTGACGAAACCCGGTCATTTTGTGCATGAGCACGATATCGTCAAGGTGAGCGAACGCGAACGGTACGTCTCGCGGGCGGGGCTGAAACTGGCCAGCGTCGCCGAGAAATTATCACTCGATTTTCGGGACAAGACCGTGCTCGACGTCGGCTCAAGTACCGGTGGGTTTACTGATTATGCCTTGAAGCACGGCGCCCGCCGCGTCTACGCCGTCGACGTTGGTACCGAGCAGCTCCATCCAAGCCTGCGAGGTCACGAACAGATTGAGCTACATGAAAAGACCGACATCCGCGACTTCACGCCGGGCGTGACGCCCGATATCGTCGTGATGGATGTCAGCTTCATCTCACTGCGTGAATTACTGCCGCACATCGCAGCCATCAGTGGCCCGGACACGTATATCGTCGCTATGGTCAAGCCGCAGTTCGAAGCCGGCCGGAATCAGGCCAGCAAGGGAGTTATCAAGAACGAGACGGCCCGCCGTCAGATACTGAAGGATTTTGAAGCCTGGGCAAAAGGCATGTTTATCATCAGGGATAAGGCTGATAGTGATGTGGCCGGCGCCCGCGGCAACCGCGAACGGTTCTACCTCTTACGAAAGATGGTCTAATCATTTACAAAAGATAAAATCAGTGGTATAATGCAGTTACCAACCGCACCCTGTTGGGTGGTTGGTCATGGCTAAGCTGCGAGGAATGGATACGTGAAAGCACAGTCCTAGTACCGTGGTTGGCCACGGACTTTCACAATTCAGTTTAGCTTTGATCAACCATCCGACGCCGAGCCCCATCCGTGGGGGAAGGAGGGACTCATGTCCCGTGTCAGGAAGCGGCGCCTCGGGAGTTATTCCGTGGTGCTCGCGCTCGTGGCGATGTTCGGCGCGCTGTTCGTGCCGTTCATGCCCGCTCAGGCGGACCACGGCCACTCGGTCACCACCGAGACGTACTGTGACAACGGAGAGCCGATGCTGCGCTTGGCGCTCAGCGGCTACCCGCAGGTCACGATCCAGGAAGACGCCCACACGGTCAGCGTGACCGTCGACGGCGAATTCAAGCCGGCTTACTCCGGCGAGTTCAACGGACCGGGCACGTACGAGGACTTCGTACCGCTCGGTGACGGCGCCCTGCCGCACAACTGGCAGGTCGTTGTCGACGCCTCTGGCGGCGAGCACGGTGACGAGACCCGGTCGGGTACCTCTGATCCATGTGTGGTCGACGATGACGACGACGGCGTACCCAACGGCGTCGACCAGTGTCCGGGCACACCGCCCGGCGCTTCGGTCAACGCCGACGGATGTTCCAGCAGCCAGCTGGACTCCGACGGTGACGGCGTCAACGACGACCAGGACAACTGCCCCAACCAGCCGGGACCGGCTGACAACGGTGGTTGCCCCGAGGTTGTCCCGAGCGATTCCGACAACGACGGTGTCAACGACGAGAACGACCAGTGCCCCGGTACGCCGGCAGGTGCTTCGGTCGACTCGAACGGCTGCGCGGAGTCCCAGAAGGACTCCGACGGTGACGGTGTCATGAACGACAGCGACGAGTGCCCCAACGAGGCCGGGCCTGCCAGCAACAACGGCTGCCCGGTCGAGGAGGAGCCGCCTGCCGACTCCGACGGTGACGGCGTGAGCGATGACCGGGACGAGTGCCCGGACACGCCGCCCGGCACCAAGGTGAACGGCAAGGGCTGTCCTGTCGGCAACGATGACAACGACAACTCCGGCAACAACGGCACCATCAAGGTGGACGGCGTGGAGTTCGACTCCGCACCTGACAACCAGCCGCACGTGGGGTGCACCTTCCAGGTGGACTTCTACGGCTACGGCAAGGACGTCGGTGACGCCACCGTCTCGTTCGCGCTGCAGGCACCCACGAACGACGGTCAGACCCTGACTGTCACGAGTGGCGACCTGACGCCCGACATCGGCGAGGACGGCCCCGGAGGGGGTACCGACCTCGACGCCAGTGAGACCTACACGCTGGCGTTCACCGGTGAGCCCCACGCCCAGGGCTACCACGTCAAGCTGACCGTCAACGCGCCCGACTCCAAGGGCGCCGACGTGAAGCACAAGGTGTTCTGGGTGAGCGGATGCGAGCCCGAGGACGAGGAGCCGGCTGGTTCCTCCGACTACACGGTCACCTGCGAGCAGCTGGTCATCAACGAGCCCAAGGACGTCACGCCCGAGGGCTCCGAGTACCAGTACTTCCTGGACGGGGACGCCATCGAGGTCGGCTCTCACGAGCTGGCCCCCGGTGACTACACCCTGACCCTGGAAGTCGACGGCGAGCAGGTCGACTCCGACACCTTCACGGTGAAGGAGTGCGACGGCGAAGAGGATGAGAACACGTACTCGGTGACGAGCACGTGTGACGCCTTCGACCCGGAGAACCCGCTCAAGGCCAACGGCACCATCTCGTTGACGGTCAACAACACCGACGACGAGACGGACCTGCCGCTGACGGACTACGAGGGCCGGGTGTACTACCCGGGTACTGAGGAGTCCGTGGCACCGCCGAAGCAGTTCGGCGAGGTCGCTGATGGCGAGTCGGTAACGGTCACGTTCGAGGAGCTCTACGGCGTGGCGGCCTACGACACCGCGATTCTCGATGGCGACGGCAACGTTGTCTTCGAGGAGACGGTGCTCGTGGAATTCTGCGACGACGAGCCGCCGCTCGATGAGGGTGACGTGAAGGTGGTGCCGGTCTGCGGCGCCGTCAAGGTCACCAACAAGGAGGACGTGGCGATGCAGTTCTTCCACGGCTCCTTCGACGAGATCGAGCCCGACGGCATCGTGATGGTGCAGCCGGGTGAGACCGTGCGAGTCAAGACGGACCGTCGTTCGCTCGACTGGTTCGCCTTCTGGGATGACGGCAAGATGGCTTCGGGTGAGAACCTGAAGGTCAAGCAGAAGTGCGGCGACCAGCCGGACCAGCCTGACAACCCGGATCAGCCCGACTCTCCGGACAACCCGGACACGCCCAACGTGCCGAACTGGCCGGACGTGCCGAACACGCCGTTCACGCCGGGTTCCGGCGTGCCGGACACCGGTGCGGATGAGGTCATCTCGTCGATGAACAAGAACGTCCAGCTGGGCGCTCTGCTCGGTCTGCTGCTGGCGATGCTGGGACTCGTCCTGGCCCGCCGTCGGCTGACCGTCTGATCAAGGCACTGAGGAAGGCCCTTCTTCCTCCTGAGTGAAGGCATGCGCCCGCGCTCTCCCTACGAAGCCATCGTGGGGAGGGCCGGGCGCCTTTCAATTGTAAAAGTATTATAAATGTGGTATAATAAAGAGAGGTCGTGGTATAACGTACGACCCAGAACCTATCCATCATCATTTCACACCCCTTGAGGAGCGCTATGTCCCGCCGCAGTGATGGGCCACGGCGTTCCCGTGGGGGCGTCTGGCTTACTGTCAGCGCTTCGGTGCTGGCACTCGTGTGCATGGGCCTTCTGGTGAAGACCTATGTCGATCCGTTCCGGCCCCCGGCCGTGGATGTGTCCGAACAAGAGGCGTCACCATCAGTGACGTTTCCTTCCGCCCAGCCGCCGTCGCCAGAGCCGGCAGTCACGCTGTCGCCGCGGCCCGAGCCGTCATCGTCACCGACCGCACCGCCGCTTCCGGCTGTCTGTCGTTCGCCCGCATCGTCCGCCTTCGAACCTACCCGTCTCGACGTAGCCGGGGAGGGAAGCTGGCCGGTCATCGCCATGGGACGGGACGCCGACGGTACGCCGCAAGCCCCGGCCCGGAACGGTTCGTACCTCCCATGGGAGGCGGGCTGGGATCGGCTCGGGCCACCACCAGCTTACGGGTTGGGTAACGTCGGCTTCACGGCCCACCGCTACCCCAACTCACCGTCGCTTGGCAATCTGATGCTTCAGAAGCTGAGCGAAGGCGACCTGCTGGTCGTGCGCGGCGCGAATGGCGAACGGCTGTGCGTCCGTGTCTACGACCGCATCGAGGTCGCTACCACGGCGTACCCGGAAGCGCGGGTCTACGACGTGCACAGCCAACCCCAGGAGTATGTCTTCACCGTATGTTCGGGGGAGCGTCTGGGTCCTGGCAACTGGACCAAGCGGACCATCTGGTTCGCCCGGCCCGTGAAGTGACCTGAAGGATAGGTATAACCACCCCCGCTGTAGGCTGTAACGCTGGCGGGGGCACTTCATTTTAGAAGCATGGTACGATGGAATATATGAATTCAGTGGGCAAGACTTTCAGGCGTGGCTTTACCATCGTGGAGCTGCTCATCGTCATCGTGATCATCGCTATCCTGGCAGCAATCAGTATCGTCGCCTACAACGGCGTACAGGAACGATCGCGTGATGCGGCGCGATTGACAAAACTATCACAACTCGAGAAAGCGATCGGCCTGTATTACTCCGACAACGGGCGCTATCCGCCGATTACCCACGGCCTGGGAAGTGAGACCAGCTGCGGTTCGCAGACGGACAACTGGGGTCACTGTGACCGCTTGAAAGTGCTGACCGACGCGTTGGCGCCGTATGTGACCATCGACCCCACCACGCTGTCCGGTGCGACGCAGGGGCAATATTATTATTCGTATGACAGCCAGACCGACGATAACTACCAGACGTACGGACTGATGGTGTTTCTTGAAGGGAGCGGTGGTTCGAATGACGGGGGCTACTATTCAAATGGATATGAGAAAGGACAGAACCCGCGTTATTGTTCGGTGACTTATACGGGTACCGGTGCCGATTGGCTCAACACGGGCGGCGCGTACAATCAGCGTTGCCTGGGCGGCAACTAGGGCTAGCGTCACTTGCTGACGTTGAAGCGGAACTCGACCACGTCGCCGGGTTGCATGACGTAATCCTTTCCTTCGGTGCGTAGTTTGCCGGCGGCACGGGCGGCCGCTTCCGAGCCGGCGGCAACCAGGTCGTCGTAATCGACCACCTGGGCGGCAATGAAACCGCGTTCGAAGTCGCCGTGAATGACGCCGGCGGCCTGTGGGGCGGTACTGCCTTGCCTGATGGTCCAGGCGCGCACTTCCTTCGGACCAGCCGTCAGGTAACTTTGCAGTCCCAGCGTGTCGTAGGCGGCGTGGATCAGCTGGTTCAGACCGCGTTCTTCAATGCCGTAACTTTCCAGCAACTCCTTGGCCTCGTCATCGTCCAGGCCTCGTAATTCTTCTTCGAGCTTGGCGCAGATGAAGACGCTGCGGGCAGGGGCGACCAGGTTGGCAAGTTGGGCTTTCTTCGCCTCGTCGGCAACGGTTGCTTCATCGACGTTGAATGCGTAGATGACCGGCTTGGCAGTCAACAGATGCAAATCACTGATTTTGTCATGATCAAGTGAGGGCAGGGCAGACAGGGGTGTACCTTCGTTTAGATGACGCTGCAGACTTTCCAGATAGCCAAGCTCTTCCCGCCGGGCCGGGTTCGCCTTGGCCTCTTTGGCAATCTTTGGCAAGCGGTTCTCAATCGTCTGCAGATCAGCAAGCATCAGCTCGGTGTTGATGACCGCAATGTCATCGGCCGGCGCGATGGTGTCGTTCACGTGAACAATGTCGTTGTTCACGAACGCACGCACCACTTGCACGATGGCGTCGGTGTTGCGGATATTAGCCAGGAACTGATTGCCCAGACCCTCGCCCTTCGAGGCACCTGCTACAAGCCCGGCGATGTCGACGAACGTAACAGTAGCCGGAATGAGCTTCTGGGCTGAATACAAATCTTGCAGTACGTGCAACCGAGCGTCGGGGACGGGCACGATACCGGTGTTTGGCTCGATGGTCGCGAACGGGTAATTGGCCGCCAGGATCTCACTGTCGGTCAAAGCGTTGAACAGAGTGGACTTGCCGACGTTTGGCAGGCCGACGATGCC
>Ga0100392_1001029_pt1 | contig 25683 bp, 15 predicted proteins | sample CryGeymeta201516_FD_81548 | JGI IMG/M metagenome (GOLD analysis project Ga0100392, IMG submission 81548) | Groundwater microbial communities from Crystal Geyser aquifers in Utah, USA - Crystal Geyser metaG 2015-16 | ecosystem: Environmental > Aquatic > Deep subsurface > Groundwater | place: USA... | reverse complement strand
TGTTGGTAGGACCAGGAGTAGGCTTGTTGGTAGGACCAGGAGTAGGCTTGTTGGTAGGACCAGGAGTAGGCTTGTTGGTAGGAGCAGGGGTAGGCTTGTTGGTTGGACCAGGGGTAGGCCTGTTGGTAGGACGGAGAGTAGGCCTGTTGGTAGGAGGTGCAGTCTTCACATTGGTGGGTGCTGGAGTAACCGTCTTGACAATGGGGTCTTCCTTGCATGTGCACATACCCTCAATCGATGAAAGCTCAACTTCTCCCATGAGAACTTGGTTTGTGATGGTTGTGCCACTATCAGCAATGAACAAAAGTGGGACAAGTGCATTGGGGTTCATACAGTCAGGAGTCCATCCATTGCCTTGATCGATGGCCATCTTAGCCAATCCTTGAGAAATGCAGTCAGTGCGACCTCCACCATTGTAGTAGCTGTGAATGGAATCTCCAACTTTAATATCATCAATCACATACCAAAGAGCTACTTGGTACTCATTCCAGTCAATCTTGCCAGCACAACCCTTACCATCATTATACTCATCTCCAACATTAACATTGTTCATGAGCCATCCAAGGTTGGGGAGCAGGGCAGGGAAGTCAACAGCACTGGATGTTCCACCTCCATAGATAGAAACCACAGCTGGATCAAATGCAGAGAAGACATCCATATTGAATGTACTGCCCCAAATACTGCGGCTATAGTCAACACACCATGCTGGGATAGAGATGGATCCACCTTCAGGAGCATAAGGAGGTCTGCTGACAATTAAATCAAAATGGGATTGATCATTGGTAATCTCCACTCTAACAGGCAACTCAGTGATACTCTTGGCAGCATTGTGGTTGACAACAAAGCTAGAGCCATCAGGACATTCATTAATAGTTCGTACTTCAGGTTCGCATTCACACATGCCCTCAATGGAAGCAAGCTCAACTTCTCCCATGAGAACTTGGTTAGTAATGGTTGTGCCACTATCAGCAATGAATAACAATGGGACAAGTTCACCTGCTTTGCTGCAGTCTGGTTTCCAGGCATTACCCTGCTCAATTGCCATCTTAGCAAGCCCTTGTGAGATACAGTCTTGCCGATTATTGGCATTGTAGTAGCTATGGATAGAATCCCCAACTTGAACATCATCAATCACATACCACAGAGCAACTTGATACTCATTCCAATCAATGACACCACGACAGCCTTTGTTATCATCATACATGTCACCAATGTCAATGTGATTCATCAACCATCCAAGATTGGGCAGAAGATCAGGGAAGTCAACAGCACTAGATGATCCACCTCCATATAGTGAAATGATATCAGGATCAAATGCAGAGAAGATATCCATATTAAATGTACTGCCCCAAATACTGCGGCTGTAGTCAACACAGTAGGCAGGGATGGGTTTAAATCCATATGGTTCCTTGTTGACAAGCAGCTCAAAGTGGGATTGGTCATTGGTAATCTTCACTTGGACAGGCAATTCATGGATGCTTTGAGCAGCGTCATGATTGACCTTTCCCTTTGTTCCAGCTGGACAGGCAGAAAGAGGGGTAGTTCCTGTACGAACGGACTTCGTGACAACTTCCTCTACGACGTGATCGTCGCACTTGAAGCAGAACTCGATGTGGCTGATGCCGTGAGCTGATCCAACATCAAGTGTGTAGGCTTGCTCTCTTTGAAGATCCTTGTAGATAGTTCCTCCGTTGGCCCCCTTCATCTTAACAACCACACCGTCTCGATGTGGAGTGATAGTGGCCTGCTCTTCATTCTCGCATGTGAGCTCAAATGTTCCCACATCGTATGCACTGCAGCTAATACCAGTTCCAGTCTTTTCCAGGGAATCAAAGTCGATATCAGTCGCCCGATCGGAGCAACCTTCCATCTTCCATCCGAAGGAGTATCCAAGATCCTGGCAATTCAGGTTCGTATCGAACGAGTAATGCATCAGATCTGTTGTGCGATATCACGATAATTAAGAGCACGATTACGGATACACGGGTGGAGGATTGGGTGAGGTTGATGGTGACGGTACAACCAATAGTAAAGAGAAAATCAAACGCATCGTAAACTTACTACCAGGTCCAGGCTGATAGTCGGCAAACTGGTTACCATCTTGTCCGGCAACGGCACCGACAGCAAGGAGGAGAGTCGTAGCTTTAAGCAGTTGCATTCTGTTTTCTTTTCTTTCTCTGGCTTCGATTTTTCTATTTGCGATAAAAGGGAGAAGTTGTTTTGTTTGTGAGCTTTTTCGTATGCTTTCGTTTGATCCTGTTTTTGAGGCTCTAATCCCCGACAGCAACTATACCACTTTTTACCATACGGTAGATGGACGAAACCTCTGACAACCAAGATCCGTTCTAGGATGCTCTCATAATAAGTAGCGTTATCGTTTCGCGCGACGTCCGATGTCTCTCTTGAAAACGGCATTAAGACCTGAAGATATACTTAATAGAGGCATTATAAGTGGCATTGCAAATTTACAGTTCTCAATTTATGTCCGCTATCAATATTAATTAATCAAAAATATGACCTGGTTTCCACATAGTACTGGTACCCTGGTACTAGTAAGATTACAAGAAAAGTACGCTGCTACTACCTAGTAGTTGAGTCACCTTTATTCTGGTTTCCACACAACCGAGTAATGGCGCGGTCTACCTAAAAGTAACAGATACTGTTTGCTCTGGCCGTCCTAGCTAGCAAGACTAACAATGGGCCTGTTCGCTTTGGCTATGTTTTCAGTTCTTACTTGCCAGCCAGATATAAACAGTCTATCTGCAACATAGATGGGAAATGAAGTCGATTATGGTGGTCAGCCATTGATGCTACTCCCGAGAGTAGGAGGCATTGCGTGACATAGACCCCCGCGGCTAGAAAGCGGCCAACTAGCGACGGTCGCTGCTTAAATAAACAATAGGATCGTGGACCAGACAATAAAAGCGAAGAATTGGCCTCCACAGCAATCTTATTAACTCGATGCTAATTATGTTACTTGTATTTGGTAGCCTCGTCTATTCTTCGAGCTCTCCTACTTGTACTAGTCTAGCAATTACTGTAGCGGGTGAAGTGGTAAACAAGGGATGAGAGCTACTAGCTAGTACGACTAGTAGTAGTAGACAGTCATTGGTGGTCATGACAGAGCGATAAAACAGGACCCCCACTTCTGTATGATTAAAGTATTTTCATATTCACTCCCGAGTTTCCAGCTGTGGTTGCTCCTGGTACTGTAGTCAGAAGGACCGTTTTTTCAGTCATTTTTCAGTCATGCAGCGAATCAAGATTTGCCTATTATTGCTTATGAAGAAGAAAAATAATTGTATGAAAGAATAAATAACAAGACTACTAGTAGTACTCTCTACAAGATACTAGATTAGTAGTGGCCAGCTTGATGAGGAGCCGAATATGAGGCGTTTCTATTCATAAGCGCTCTGCATGTTCAATGGTACTAGCTAAACTACTAGGAGTATCAGTATCTGCATCAGATTTTGGAAACCGAAAGCCAAAGAATTTTACTCGAGCAATCAATGCAGAGTACCGTAATTCTCACCAAGCCTTTTCTGCCACGTTTCACTTTCACGCCTAGTAGTCTCGTCTTTGCTTTGTCCCGCTCCTCCTCGCACCTTCGCTTGCCGGGCCAGGCTTGGATCACGGCCTTGGAGGTACGAGTATCGGACGTCTCATTCCACCCGAGCGAGCGCCGCGAGGTTCCCGATTGTACCTGGAGCTGCAAGCTGCAACGATCTCTTCCAATGTTATGGAAACAACAACATCATGGCGAAGGTTCACACTGTCGTGTTGTTTCGGTGCATTCTGGAGTTTGGGCGATTAGACTAGAACAAGTGATTTCGTTTGTTTGCTGTAGCGAGACGCTTGAACTCCGAGGCTACGCAAAATAAAATCAAACTTGGCAAACTCTCGATTGGTAATACTTTGCTCTGTTAGATTCATGAAATGTAATAGCTTGAAACAACAAAGCAGCTCAACCTTTTAAACAGCAACGCTGTGCTCGTCGAACCGTGTTTCCGCGAGCGCACCGGGGGGGGGGGGAGAAAGAGATATGTTTGACACTCCGGTGGAAGCTTAAGAATAGTAGGAGCAATAGAAGAGCAGAGACTCTCTACAACGTTTGAGTTAATGTTGAAGCTTGAGAACGTTCCTTTGATGCAGAGGACGCAACGACACTGAATTAAAACTTGAGGTAGTCTAGTTTCATGCGCGCAGCAATATTCTATGATTGAGCTATGCCGTACTACCAATTTTCTGGTAAGAAGACATTGAATGATTGAACGACGAGAGCTATATTGGCCTTATTCTATCTAGTCTCAAGTACTCGAGTACGAATTTTGTGATTTCGAAACACACATTTTCTGTACCAACAAAAAAAGCCAGTTAGCTTTAACTTAGCTTTTGCTAGCTTTTAGCTGCCTACCTTTTTACCATACACGTATTCGTATGCAGAGTAGTAATTATTTGTGCGATGGGGCGTATCCGTTGGGCAATTTCATTCCAATCTCGCCGCATTTTTCGTGAAGCTCCTGGAGGTACATTTCGCATTCTTCTCCGGCACACTCATTCATCAGAAGCGGTTCCATAACCTCCAACGACTTTTCAAAGTTGTCCGGTTTGAGGTTATCAATAAGAGAACGAAGATTATGCACGTCTAGACTGCTGTCCGCCATTTGTGCGTTGCTGCTGTCAAAAAGGGGAACTCCTATCTTGTTCGTCTCAGAAGACTTTGTTCCGACAACAGCCGCTGGTGGAACAGCTGCACGAGGCGAACTTAGGAAAGCTGCCGAAGGTTGCCCAAGGTAAAGAAAAGCGGGAAGAACGTAAATGGAGCGCATCGTAGTTTTTTTTTTATTTCTTTAATTTGTCAGAAAAATAGAATCTTTTATGATGCTTTCTCGTTGTAGTCTACTCTCAAGTGGAAGTAATCACTAGACCGACCACGTTTGTCGCGGCGCGTATCTTTGTTTTCGGAAGGGATTCGATTCTCAAAGAGATCCGAAGAATACTGTTGTCAATCCCACAACACGACTAGTCTAGTAGAGACCTACTCGAGCTACTGTAGCTTGTACTATCAGGTACGAGTCAGGTATTAGCAAGCTAATCCTACTCTAGTACTTAAAAGATAGCTCCATCTCTAATGATCATTGTTTGACCTACTGCTACTAAGTACAGTAGTACTACTAGTAGTAGTAGCAAGTAGGAATAAGAAGACTACTAGCAGCTAGCTACTGTACTCGAGTACTGTTACTCTGCCGAGGTGCCATCATTGTTTCCCTTCCATTCGCAGGGGAGAGTAACATTTCGAGTAACATTACTTAGTGCGAGCAGTGTAGCAAAAATAAAATCGGCTGGATTTTGTGCAGTGAATATGCTCTCAAGCAACCACGCGGCCTATGATGGACAGGAAAGCATGACAATATCATTATACTCCTCGGGTAGTAGATGGATTACGACCAAGACGAAACGGGGGAATTTCAAAGTCACTAATTGCAGAGGCACAGGCTTGATTCTCCAAACTTACAGAAGTGTGCAGGATGCACAGAGAAAGCAGTTGTTGTATCATCGTTTACAACTGGTGTTTCCATGAAAATACCGACTCCCGGGATACGTACTACTGTATGAGTACCCTAACCTTTTTTGAATCGGAATGTAAATAATATTTTGATTCGTGTATGAATCAGTCCATGTGTGCCGTTTAAGTAGGTACTGTATAACGCAAGCCAGCCAAACTAGTACTCCGGAGTACAAAATTAAAATAGTACTCCTACTACTTTCCAAACAGGCAGCAACTTTCAATGGAATCTCTCAGAACGTGGCATCGCTCAACAAACGCCACCTCTTCGCGCCTGGCTATTCTGCCTTGAAATTAAAGTAATTAATAATAGTACTACCAGGGTAGCTACCAGGTACTACTAGTGCCAGTAGAGTAAAACGAGTGTTGATGAACAATTGTTGTTGCAGTTTTTGATGCACGTTGATGAAGCACTGGTGTCTCTGAAAAACCAACATACATTAAAAACAGCATTACCAGCTTTTGAACTTTGAACCAACAGTAACACAAGATATGGATCACTCGTTTCCATGGCCCATAGAAGCAATAGCAACACACAGGCATCGTCATGATGGTGAAACCGCACGAACAGCATCCATAACGAAAGCACCATCACGGACGAAAGAATCCCGTTTCTTACAGGAACAACAACAACAACAACAACAACAAGAAGAACAGAATGCTTCCATTAAGCCGCCAATAGAACTGGGCGATGTTGGTTTTCTAGTATCACCCATCGATGGTAACTTTACCGTTTCTTCTAACGCCAACAGTACAAATTTGAACAGTACGAAAGAACATGACAACAACTACAACAACACAATCGACTGGGAATTTTCCATTCCAACACTGGCTCCCACCGTTAGCATCGCCCCTTCCGCGGCACCCTCGATGGTGCCCACTGCCGTTCCCGACGGCAAGATCTCGTCCACTGACTCGACCGTACTGAGACAAACCGTACAGGTATACGGGACGCTCTACCTGGTCATGACGGTGTTGTTTTGTGTTTTTCGGAAGCTCTATCCCAAATGGTACAACATTCGCAGTTGGGTGACTGATCTCAAGTGCGACATTGCACAAACGTGTCTGGAAGAATTTGGATGGATTTCGTGGTTTTGGAAGGTCTTTGAGATTGACGAAGACGATATTTTAGCACAGTGTGGAATGGATGCTTTGTGCCTAATTCGCGTCCTTCGTATTGGACGGAAACTAGCCATTGTGGGATGTGTCCATGCTTTGTGGCTTATTCCTGTTTATGCCACAGCCGAAACTAGCCCTGAAACAGAGTACCTAACGGATCGATTGGTACTCATCAGTACAGCCAATTTGCCCAGTGAATCACCCAGATTTTTGGCCACAGTCATTTGTGCCTACATTATTTTCGGATATGCCATGTGGTTGATACGAGAAGAACTTCAATGGTACACAGCCAAACGACACATGTTCTTGTCGCAACGACGGCCGCGTAATTATGCCGTGTACGTGGCGGGCATACCAGAAGAATACAGGTCGGATCAAAAATTGCAAGAATTCTTTCAACAATCTGGTGCTACGTCGTCTATTTTACAAGCCAATGTTGCATTGTCGTGTCCTGTACTGGAAAATTTGGTCAATCAGCGCAATGGTGTTGAAGCACAGCTCAAACACGCACGAGCATACGAGGAACTACACGGAGCACGGGCGAAACGCTTGATGGTGAACTTGGGACGAGGATTACCATTTTCTAAAAGCAATCTTAGTTCGAACAATAACACTGGTAGTGGAAGAAGTGGAAGAAGTGGTGGTGGCGGTATTGTGGACGTGGTCGATTCCATTGATGATCTGGAATTAAAATTACGGCAATTGACCAAAGATATCGTCATTACCTACCAAGATATGATGAGGAGGAATGATCCCCTGACGCTGGAGCAGCACCGAGAAATGGTCATGATGGAAATGGAAGAACGAAAGACCCAAGAAAGACAGCAATTTATTGTTCATCGATCTCATGATCCGGGAGGTCATGATCTCGAACACGTCGAAGTAACGTGTCACACTGCTGAAATGATCAAATCCTCCTTGCACGATACAGATCGCTATTCCAAGGCAGCGGAAGATTTCTTTTTGGGTTTTCTGTCGCACTCCCAAGCACGGCAGCAGCAACAGCAACAACAGGCACAACAACCACGCCAACAAGAACAGCAAAGTCAACAAGAAGAACAAAAGGACGTAAAGAGAGTCTCCATTCATTCTTCAGAAAACCTTATCCATCCCATCTCGGACGACGAATCGTTGACTCCCTCTTGTTACGATTCCGAATCGAATGATTTATACTTTGATCACACTACCAATCTTCGCAATTTGGAATTCCCTGGTGCATCTCCGAACGGAGGATCACGAATGGTGACACATCGACGACGGAACCCCCAATCAGCATACGATTCGCCTTCCAGAAGTACCATTACATCAACTCATGGTATTTTATCACGTTATGGTGAATCGTTCCAAAGTAATAGCGTGAACGAAGCAACAGACCAGCTTGGGCAGCCGGAGATTAGCGAAACTTCTGACAGCACCAAAACGAAGTTGACCTGGAACCATGCCATTCGAACTATTGGGACGGCAGGAAAATTAGTTGTGAATGTCGGCGCAGATGCAGCCAAGCAAGCAGGTAATATAGGCGTAAATCAAATCGACAGTAACCTACGATTTGCGGCTGGAATGGGAGTAGATAATATTAAAGCCATCCAAGCCTCTGCTGCCGCTGTGGTGCCCATGGTCATGGCACGGAGAGAAGGAATGCCACTAGAGGCGGGATTCGTTGTGTTCAAAGATTTGTACACCACGCAAGCTGCCCTGCAAATGCTGCACCATCCCGTTGCAGGTGCAATGAGGGTATCAACGGCACCAGGACCCGACGAAATTTATTGGAAAAATGTTGGACTACCAGGTAGTGCTGTACGAACCGGAACACTATTGAGCTTAACGGCAACAGTCGTCTTGTGCTTGTTTTGGACGGTTCCAGTATCATTTATCTCTGCTCTGACAGAAGTTAATTCGTTGAAACAGAACATTCCTGCACTAGCGGATGTGGTTGAGGAGTACCCTGCCATAGAGAACTTTCTAGCGCTGCTTGCTCCGTTGCTCTTGCTGATTTTGCAGGACGTTTTGCTGCCAATATTCTTAGAATGGTTTGCCGAATGGGAAGGACATATTTCGTCGTCTACGATGGAATCCGCCGTCTTTGTAAAATATGCCATGTTTGTCTTGGTGCAAACTGTAAGTTTCTGTTTGTGACACGAAAGTCTCAAGTCGAGAATGAAAATTTTCACTGTCAGTGTGTGCTTACCCAGTGCAACTTTCGCCGATTCACTCAATGTGATACAGTTTTTTGTTTCTGCCATTTCCGGTTCCATTGCTGCCGAGTTGAAAAACATGCTGGATAATCCCGATCACATTATTGATTTTCTGGCCATCGCTTTGCCAGCTCAGTCCAATTATTTCCTACAAATTCTTGTCGTCGCACTTGTTGTGACTATGGGACTCGAAATGTTGCGAGTCATGCCAATCGGTTCGGCCATGGCTCGAAAATTCTTTGGGCCCAATCTGACAGAGGAGGAACGCAGGAAGCCGTGGAAATTTCTCTATCCACTGGAGAGTCCACGCAAATTCGAGCATGCCAATTCCTCGGGTAGTGTTGTCCTCTACTTTATGGTATTTTTTGTCTACAGCTGCCTAGCACCGATATCCAGTTTTTTTTTGCTGTTCATGTTCTATCTCATGGAGGTGGGATACCGGTACCAATTCTACTGCAACTATCCAACGCGACCGGACAGTGGAGGTCAATATTGGATTGGATTTTTCCACATTCTGTTGGGTTGCCTGATGGTTGCAGAGCTGACGCTCTTGGGATTCCTTCTTTTGAAACAGAGCTTTTATGCGGTTCCGTCTCTGGTGCCTCTATTGGTTTTCACTTGCCTGTTCATCTACTACCTTGACCACTACAAGCTGTTCGTGGCAAATCAGTTGCCCACAAGCCTTGCCATTAGGGTGGATAAGGAACGGTTATTGAACGACTACAAGTTTATGAAGGGTGTGTATGTGCAACCATGCATTGCAGCTGCCCAATCTGACGAAATTGCGGACGCGATTTAATTTGAATAGTACATTCCAGTACAAATGGCAACGAAAGTATGAAACACGGCAACGGTCCTTGGAGGACTTTTTTGTTGTCGTCAAAGTCCAACTGATAAATGCTATAATAATTCAATATGATCTCGGCCGCAATCCATTTTTGGTTTGGTTGCTTAGTACCTGTAATAATTAATGTCTTGCTTGCTGGGAGAGTTTAAGCAATGCGGTTCATTCGCTCACGTCTCGTTGGCTCTCGTCGTCCGCCTCTCCCAAAGCTGGTAGTCATTCCTTCTTTTTACCATTAGAGTTGTATTCGAAACGCTTCCATTCAAAGAAAACTGCTCTCTTGACGGGCAGTGGAATGTGTTTGTATCCCACCATGGGTATGAGAGGTGATGTGGACGCTCTGTATTCCTTGTAGGCTTCGCCATCTTCACTGTCGTAATACCGCTTAAGACTCTTCCCTTCTGCATTCCACACTCCCGTCGGTTCCATATTCAAGAGAATGTTCATGGTAAATAGAGGAGACAAACTGCCCAGGGCAAAAAGGACAATGGCAGCTGTGCTTGGCGTGCTGTAGTCCGCAAGGGATCCGTACGACAGCAACCAGGCACACCACCACTGGAAAATTTCTCCAAAGTAATTAGGATGCCTAGAGTAGTTCCAAAGTCCCACCGTGCAAAAGGTACCCTTGCGTCCTCCATTTACCCACAAAGTCTTTTGAATGTCTGCTACGATTTCAGTGACAACTCCAACGGCAAATCCTAGCAACATGACAATATCGTACGTCGACAATCCTGCTGCTGCTGGTTGTTGTTGCTTTTCAGAATCCAGTGCCTGTACCACAATCAAGGGCCAGGATATCAAAAAGACCCAAAATGCTTGAGCCAACCAGTACACCAAAAATTGGAAGAAGTGGTCCTTGACACCATCAAATCTCGAATCGCCCTTGCGATTGTGAGCACGCCAGGCCAAGAACAGCAGCAGCCAACCACGACTCAGACAAAATATAGTCGTCACGGCAATCAATCGTGGCGAGGCGGTGGTGGACCACCGTTCAATGATTCCCAGCACGGCCAGGCAGAGGAAATTTATGCCACCCAAAATATCGTAAAATACTTCCGTTTGCAGTAGATAGGCCACGACAAAACCACACAGTTGAATGCCCAAGGTTAATGCGGCTGCAAAACCAAATATAGAGATATCCAAAGACATGATACTAGGAACTAGGAACAATATTATTGCGAGAGTAGTGGGAGTATTTTAGATTTTAGCAGTTGGTTGATGGATTTTGTGTCTGCTCTTCAGCTTTCAGATTTAAACTACACGTTGAGCAGAGATACGTAGATTGATTATTGATTATTGATTATGGATGATTTTTTACTCGTCTAATCTACTGGTACTGGTAGAACCGTAGACTCTAGTACCGTACATAATAATGATGATGATCGGGAAAGAATTCTGTCGCCATTTTTTGAAAGTGAGAATGAGTCACTATCACTTTTAAACCCCAACCATAATAAATATTTCCAGTATGGTACTCCGAGTACCATTTTATAGTACCAGTACCTACTGGTAGTAGTAGTAGTAGAAGCTACCTACCCCCTGCTGGTACTAGAGTACCTGGTAGTTTCTATTAGTAGAGTACCGGTAGTAGTCGTGACTGCTCCTACTGCTACTAGGGTGAGTGGTATTGAAAACCTGTGCATCATACCAATAATACCGTAATATTGGTAGAATAGTATGGTACTTGTAGACTCTAGACTAGGGTCTAGCTACAGTTGTCTACTCTATGGTAATTATTATTATTTTGGTTGACTGGCATCCAATTCAGACACATTCCATCATACACGCTACCAGGTATCTTCAATACGACCTTGTAAAAACTTGCAATTGTCCGAATTTTTTATTAAAGCCACATTATGCACTACTAAGAGCATCCACTAAGTAATAGAATAGTTTATTGACGTTCACGCATCGAGCCTTGCTTCTTTTTTCATCTTCTTTTCAACTGAAATTAGAAAGTACATCCAGCAGCTGTATTGTGAGGTCGCAGTTCCCTTCGTGAACAGTCACAAGTTAGACGTCCTACGGGATTCGAATATTCAAATACTCGATCGACCATCTCTGTTACCAGGTAGGACAATAATGCGATGGAATTTTATGTACGGTACATGGTAATCGATATTTTTGTGTGTCTTCAACAGACAACGGAATAAATAAGTGCACGGGGAAGTCTCTGCGAACTTTCTACGTACTACCACTGGTAACGTATGGTACGGTACCTGGTAGTAGTACTCCTACTAATATTACTACTACTGGTAATTATCTACACCATGCCACTACTTAGTACCTGGTACTAGTACTGGTAGCTTAGTGTAGTACTATTGGTAACAGGGGGCAGGAGGTAGTCTACTACCAGGTACGGTAGTACTTATACTCGAGCATCGGCTCAGGTTACTGGGGAGACTACTATGCTTCTCAATCATTTAATTAACAAAATCTTTGACTTTGCCCTCGTCATCATACGTAGGTGACTTCTTTCCTCAAATACTATTCGTTGTCTACCAGTACTCTACAGTACTTGCCTTCTAAAAAAAAATTCGTCGCATTAATTCCACTGACACGTAATAAGAGAATCGCCGGCAATGGCAATGGACCGGATGCGACAGCATCAAGCAATAGACACCTCATTGAATGTACCTGGTGGTGCTGGTGCTTGTCGTTTTCCGGGAAAACTGCATCGCATGCTTACCGACGTTGACAATAATCTCGGTGATGGCCTCCAGGACTGTGTTTCCTGGCTTCCGCACGGCAGAGCGTTTATTGTCAAGAATACGGATGTTTTTGCGGCCAAGGTTATTCCCAAGTGAGTTTCACGTGCATGAAGTTGTTTACCTTGTCTCTTCCTGCTATAGTAATCTTCCACAGCGATCATGAATTTCTAGGGATGTTTAATGTTTATGAACAAGGCCCGTCTAACACCACCTGCCTGCGCTGTTCAGGTACTTTTACCAGTTAAAGTACACATCCTTCCAGCGCCACTTGAACCTGTTTGGCTTTCGCAAAGTCCAGAAGAACGGACCTGATAAGGGTGCGTATTACCACGAATTCTTTCTTCGTGGAGTACCGCAGCTAGCCGAAAAAATACGGCGCAGAAAACCCAGAGGCAAAGAAAAATCCAAACAGCAAGGACTTGAGTCGGAGCCGCGCCTCTATGCTCTGCCGCCGATGCCAAAGACGTGTACCTCTAGCCCTTCTTCTCAGTTTCATCCTCAAGTTACCGGTGGGTCTTCGCCTCAGCGGCAGCAAACGCAGCAGTCTTTGCAAGATAACGCACACATTCAAAAGCTGGTGTCGAAGAAATCAGTCCAGAACGAGCCCATGAATTTCAAGCTTGATCCAGCTTCTTTTCTAGCGGGATTATCCGATTTCAACCATGGCAATGCATATCAACTTCAGAATAATTGTCCTTCTTCTTCGCAAGGTAATGCAACAGTTTACTCGTTTGACTAGTGGAACAAACGCGCTACAAGCTCAACTTCTCTCTCATTTCTATTGCCCTCCTCACATTACAAGTTCAGAAGTCTCCATGAACATTTCCAGAAGTCTTACAGTGAACAGAAAACATTACAAGAAAGGCAACACATCATTGATGGAGCGAAATACTAGGGAGCAGTTGTTACAGCGACCAGATCGGCGTCAGTCCACGCCGAGCGGCCTGCCACCATCTGATGAAATCAAGGTGATACAACAAGAAGGAAAATTTCTTGAACTTACTGCCACGACAACGGCGGCGGCGCCTCTGCCTCTCCAAGCGGCTATGCACCTACCAGCGGCCACTTCGACACCGTCGTTTTCTTCGCCATTTCCAGAGGACATGGAACCAACACCAATTGGTCCTCTGGGAGCCTGTGTCGTTGATGAAACTCGAGGTTTCACGCAGTCCATTGGCAGTTCCCAGAGGACTTTGGATGCGCTTCAATTTCAAGAAATATTCACAAGTCATGACCATCAAGTCGACGATGGTGGTGATGGCTTTTCAATTAAAAACAAAGACGACATTTTGGGAGAGCTCTTGGATCCAGATGGGTTTATTGGTAGCTAGGCTCGATCTGCAAGATTGCCCTAAAGCTTGCCACTCATATCAGCTGACAGCTATCGCGATGTACAATAGTAATTGAATTTCAAATTAAAGCATTAACTTTCTTAGCAAGAACTGTATTCCGCATTGGTGGATAGCTAATTGCCCCCATTGGGTTTTGACCGTCGGCCTTGATTGTCTCGTTCTTGTTCTCGTCGCTCCTGTTCGAGTCGTAACATATCTTGTCGTAGAAGTTCTTGTTGCAATAGCAAAATCACGTGACCCCGATTGTTTCGATGCTGCTGCTGCTGCTGCTGCAAGTACATTTGCAAGATTATATCAACGTTTCTTGGTGAAGCATTGGCTGCTGCTGCCGTGCTAGATAATTGAGAGTGATGTTGCAAAATAGGATGCTGGTGTTGGTATCTACTTGATAGGCTTTGATTATCCGCAAAGAAGGAGGACAATTGGTTTCCAGTCAGCAAACTGCTGTTTGGAGCGTTCGCACCGGACAGCACAGACGAAAGCTCACTTGCACGCTGTTGCTGTTGCTGCCGTTGTGCCAAGATTGCGGCCACCGAGTATGGATCTTGATTTTCTGTTGTGTTAGATGAGCCTGTTCCTCTAAGTAATCTATCAGGGGCTGTCCGCTGTGTCAACAAATGATTCCTTATGGATCTCAAAAATAGTTGACTCTCGAAATCCGGTTGTAATTCATTGCTAGAAAGAAGCAGCAGCTGCTGCTGCTGCTGCTGCCGAGGTGGTGGTTGTTGTTGTTCCTGTGAACTTGACATGATGCTAGCTGATGGTAAGACAGAGGCCTGGCGTGCAGCAGCAATAGGCCATGGAGCTGGAGCTGGTCCTGAAGGAGTAGACACTTCCTTAGATTTAGCTGCGCCGCTGGCCCTCGCAGCTGCGTTCGATGCAGGAGTACTCGCTGAAGGAGCATTTTTCTGTTTGCTGCCACTTATTTCTTTTGCAAGTTCCGGCCGACTTCTATTGAATTTGGGATGCTCGAATGCGAGTGTGCCATTGGGTGCGTCTTGATTGTTGACTCGTTTGAAGCCCCTGAAATCAAGGAGACAAGAGAAAACACGAACGCCGTAAGCATCAGAGTGAGAAGACATATTGTTAGAAAGACCCGCACACGCAAACACTTTAGATACTGTACCATCTGGCAAGTTTTCTGGTGAAGCTTTCAAATTTTGATCCCTGGAAGTTCTTGGCAAGGATGGTTTTGGTGAAATTTTGAGAATGGATGCAAAAGGCATTTCCACCGGGCAGCCACCACAGAGCTTCCCTGTCCGCCTCATCCAGGATGAGCTCCATAAGCCGCTGTGGAAAGGTAACGCCTTCCTCTTCTGGAATGGGCACACTGCCCTCCCTTAGCAGAGCTATTGCGTTGTCCCGCGGTGCAGCCTCTTCTGCTATTTTGCTCTCTGATATTCCCGTGCGCCTCCTCCTTGAATTAGGCGCACCCCCAAAATCGTCTAGTGTGTCTTTTCGTTTCTTACTCATCCTTAAACCATTGAAAGCTGGAAGAAGAGAAGAAAACGCTGCTGGGGCAGTACCAGTATCGAATAGTTGTTTGAGAGGGTGAGAGCTTGTGTTTTGGAAATGCCCAACTTTGTTTACGACTCGGATGAACGTTCACGCCTCGCAACCACAAAGCATTAGAGCGATGACAATACCAGGACGAGTACTGTTCTACTATTCCAGACAAATTCTGAAATTCCTCTACATTGGTACCTGGTACCAGGTACCTTGGTACCTTACTAGGTACCAGGTACTAGGTACCTGGTAGCAGTACCTGGTACTGTACCTGTTACTATGGTACTGTTACTACTAGTACAAATCTATTCTTGTAATAAAATTCTGAAACTTTCTTCTTAATAAAGGTGCACAAGAGTAAGAAACCATAGTACAGTAATGCGAAAAAAAGAAATATTCACAGTTTGGAAATACAGAATGAAAAGAAGAGTCGCATCATGCATCCAGACCACTGCAATTGAGAATATGTCTACAATGATTTCTCCTTACTATCGGCCACTTGGAATGCTCCGTTTGCTCCTCTAGTTTTACTAGTCTCGCCTTATGTAGAAAAGCCTAAATAAGATTTGGTTTCCGCAACAGTTGGGCTTCCGCCATTTGAAGGAAGTCGACTACCATTGTACTACAGTACAGATATCCTTATACCAGGTACCTGGTACTACTGGTAGCACCACCTGGTAGCTGGTAGTACTACCTGGCAGGTACTACTTCTAGCTAGCTACTGTACAAGCTAGAGTAGTAGATTGCTGTGGTCGACTACCACTAGTAGTACTCCTCCTAGCTAGTAGGCCCGTACTGTACCAGGTACTATGTAATACTGACTGAGGTAGTAGCACTACTAGTAGGACTAGTACTACAAGAGTAGTAATATTAGTAGCAGTCGACTGATCATTTCTACCACTCCTACTACTATCAATAGTAAAGGCAACTCGTCCATAATGTCGACAATATCATACCATACTGTCTAATCTACTACCGTACTACTAGACTTAGTAGTATGACCATAGCTACTAGCTACTAGACTAGAATAGTACCTGGTACCTGGTACAATTTTTAAATTTCCATGGTCTCTTTTTTGCCACCATTATAGACATAAAGCCATGTCGCCTGGGAAGGTTGCTTCCTAAGTCTAAATGGTACCGGTACCAGTAATATACTGCTGGAAAAGATCGCTGACGGTTTGTTGCCGAACTTAGTCTCAGGTGGCGACATGTATGGTGAATTTGACTGGTCGTTCAGTGAATCTATTACCTTGTAGTCTACTAGAATACCCAGTACCACGACCAGTACCCGTAGTAGTACCGGTACCTGGTACTTTGGTATTCAATCCTGGTATTGGCGACTGTGTTGCATGGCCGCTAAAAAATCACAAATATGCTTGCTGTTCAAAAAGATTTATTAGATTAATAGTACTAGTATAGTACTCCTGCCTACGTATGTTCAGGTACTTCTGGTATTCATAATGGTATTACTAGTACTAGTGTGCCACAACTCTAGAACCGTGAAAGGGGGATTAGACTATCACATCTAAAATAGTAGGGGGGCCGGGGGGGGGGATTTCATATTGGTACCTGGTACGGTCATCGAGATTGCCGGAAGTGCCGTGTGCAGCCGTTCAGCAATTATTGTGTTGGACTCCGAAGAAAAGAAGGGTGTACCTGGTACCGTACTGCTGTGAAATTATTGTTACCAGGTACTCCGTATTTTAGTACGGTACGGTATGGTATACCAGGTACTACGTACCTGGTACCGTACTACGTAGTACTACAGTAGGTTTTCTACTAGTATTGCCAGCAGTAAAATGGATAAACTAACTCATCATTAAGGTTTTTTAGCGTATTCGAAAAGCGCCTGAGAAAGTAGGGTTAGAGATCACTCATGTTGAACTTCGGTCAACTTTCTTCCACGCGTAAATTTATAAACTTTTACCTATTCTTACCGTAGCAACGCTGAATGAGAATGGACGATCCAAAACATCAAGCATCAACCATCAAGCATGGCTGTTGCGTGTTGCGTAGTACCGGCAACTTTGAATTAAAAAAGACGAGACGAACCAACAGAGCAGATTATCATTATTACTGTATTATTTAATCTTACATCTGTGGTGTATGTATTGAATACAGTACAGTTGTAATATTCAATTCTATATTCTATCAATCATGCCCTACAAAATAATAATAACCTTTGTCGGTATTTTGGCTCTGTCTGGAAATGCTGCTGCCTTTCAATCTCAGGTTTCTCCGTCTGTAGCAAAACCTGATGCCAGGAGTAGCCTGTCGCAAACTTCAACGCAATTGAATGCTGTGTTGCCGCCCATGATTATTGGTCCTGCGCTGAAGAAGATGAGGGAAAAACAAGCCAAGAAAAAAATGCCCATGGTCAGTCGGGATGAAGCCAAGGGAGAAGCACCCGGTCTTCGCGTGGGTGCCAACGTGTGGAAGTGGCCTCCCATTTGGCCCTACGATCGAGAATTTTTCATGCCCACCGAAGACATTCCTCCCAAACCAAACATGGGACTCAATGAAATGGCATCCATGGTTAGTGGCATTCAGCAACCACCCGAAGCTGCTGCAGCAGCTGCCGCACAAGCTGCCGAGGAACAGGAAACCCTCAATGTCATTGATTACTGGGGCAAACAAAAGGCCGATGTCAGGACAGAAATGGACCAAGAAGCCATTGAAAAAATCAAGAGGTGAGTGAACTTTATCAATGGTGACTCTGTCTCGAGTTTGGACCACAGGAATAAATGGACTGTGGACTGTGGACTCACTCAAAAAATACTACTATATCGCACGCTACGGAAATCACAGTCACTATGCCTTTTATTTGAAAGATGATATGGAAATCTTGGAGCTTGGCGCCGCAGAAAACTCTTATCTGCCAGATAATCTCAAAACCAAACGTCACGTCGGTGTAGGTCTCAACCAAAAACTCATGGATGAAAATCCTGCCCTCACGGAAACTATGATTGTAGATCTCAACAATGTCGTCGAAGGTAGAGACGTCGACGATGATAACTTTAGAAAGTTGGCAGAAAATCCCTTTGACACCGTTATCATGGCCAATACCGTCGAGTTTCTAACATTCCCACGTGAAGTTTTACGATCGGCCTGGTACATGCTCAAACCTGGTGGACAAATGTTCATTGTTTTTTCGGGAAAAGACGCGCCCATGAACAAAAATTTTGAACGAGCATCCACCAAAATCTGGAGAGACTACAACGATGATCAACACATGTGGATCTGTGGGTCTATTTTTGAATTTAGCGCCGGCGAAGGATGGGAAAGCCTACGGGGATTCGACATCAGTCCCGATTCTGCGAGAGATATCACGACCGATGAAAATCCCATTCAAAAGTTATTTGTCAAAGGAAAGAGGAACAACGTTTTTGTGGTACAAGCAAGAAAAGCGATTCAAGACGAATCGCTCAATCTAGATAACCTCGAAAAATCCATTAATTCGAAAACATGGTAGGTTCAGAGAAGTCGTTGTCTTGTGTCTGACTGCTCGCATGTAATAAATTTCTCACTCACTCTACCGCCGTCCTCTTTTTTACCAGGATGATGCCTAAGGTCGAGCCACGCGACAAAAACTTGGTCATTCCTCGCCTCGTTAGATCCATTGAGGAAACTAAAGGAGAAGTACGAGAGGAGGTCGTTCAGGCTGTCGAGACCAATGTTGCTCTGTTGCCCAAAATTTACGAAGTATTGATTAAAATGGACCAATTCTCTTTCACATTTAGCATGCAGGCGCAGCTGGCGTCAGATCTCATTACTAACCCTGACTTTAAAGCCAATGATGAGCAGATGACAGCCTTGAAGCAAGGTGAGTCAAGCTGACTACAGTGTTACAGAGAACACAATAAATGCATCACGCTGTATTCTCACACAGTTGTTTCTTCGTTTGATGCTACAACAGGCCTGGGACTGCGAAAGCCGTCCAAAGACTTTTGGGAACCCATCGGGCAGTACACTTCGGCAATGGAGATTGAAGACAAAATTAATCTCCTCGCTTACATCGTCCCATGCTTTGGGAGCAACGACTCCGCGCAGGAGCAAGCTCTGCGGGACTTTGCTTCTGGTCTCAAGCCTACCATGGCATTGATTCGTAGCAAGTGTCCTGATCTTTCAGAATCTGACATTGAATTGATCAGTACCGAATTTTTGGCGGCTGAAATTCTCAAGCCCCGGGGCACTACGCGAGACAAGTTCGCAAAATGGATCGCTGCCATGGATGAAGATGAGGTAAAGGCCCCACTGGTTGCCAGACAGCAGCTGCGACGCAAGTCTCAAGAGGAAATGGCGGTATATCGAAAAGAACAAGCAGATGCCAAGGCCGAGCTAGAGAAACAGCGAAAGCGATACGAAGAAGTTGTGAAACAGGCACGCGAGGATCGTTCCATGGTAATCAATGGAAGGACAGGCAAATTCGAAGAGTACAAGCCTTAAAACAGGGTAGCTTTAGGTGGCGCTCTAATCTGTCGCGTCATGTCGCAGGCACATTTGGATGACTATCTAGCAAGGCGGAATAAAACTACTTCCTTTCAGGAAAAGCTCTTTACCACGTACTCGGAGTATTTACTGTTTTTAGTAAGCCTCAGGCCAATACTATCCCTCATTCTGTTGACAAAGCGATGCCTGAATGTTCAATTGAATACTTAGCTAGAGTGGTCTGGCTAGTATTAGCAGTTATTATTCCGAGTAAATCTAATCTAGCTACAGTAGCTACTACTCTACCGGTCGTCTAGTCTACTTGCTAGAGTATTACTGTATCTTTTTTCCGCCGAACTCTTTTTCCGATCCATTCTTAACACTCTGCCAAGCGCCAACCTTCCTCTCTCCAACCCATGCATCTGTTCTCGAGTCCATCATCTCGACAGGAATCATCGCTGTAATGCCATGCCGGCGTGATCTTTGCAGAATTCCGAAAAGATACCTTTTTAACATTTTGACGTCATAGTGTCAAGATACTATCAAATCAGATATCTTTCTGCGACAAGATCCAGACGACGGACGAATGAGATTAAAGATAAACTCACTTGCCGATGTATCTGTTCTTCTTCTGTCATCAATCAATCAAGCAAAATCAAAGCACATCAAACAGAAAAGAAGACTTGAAAGTACTACTACTACTACTCACTACTACTACTACTACTACTACTACTACTAGCTAGACTCTACTAGACTACTACTAGCTAGTAGTAGGTTTACTATGGTTTGCAAACGATTGCTACCAAGTGAAGTAGCTACCACAACTAGAAGAAGTGGCGTGTGTGCTTTTTTCAGTCATATCCGACAAACAATGTGAAGGTTGTAACAAGCGAAAACCACACAACATTAATAATCTTTGTAATGTAACAAAAGCACTTCCCTTGAAGCTTTCAATAAAACACTAGTTTTGCCTTATCCGCAACACCCCTATTTTAAGATGGAATCTTATTCGTCCTCCAACGCTGCTATGAACAACCTTTACAACAATAATATTGTTGCTTCTTCGTTTTCTCCTTTTGAGATGAAGCTTTCGTCTACGACGGCAACGAAAAAGGTCAGTTTTAGTAGCGTTGCAGGACGTAAATCTGAACAGATTGTTGCTGGTGTTGACAAAAACAACATCAACAACAACAACAACAACAATGAAGAGAGCATTGAAGTCGTGTGCTCTCTCCAGGAGGAAGAGAAGGAGAAGTTGGAAGAAGTCGGAGACTACTTGGAAATGGAATTGACGTCCGATGAATCGGAAGAGGAATGGTCGACCGATGATGATGCTGATGATGAAGAAGAATCAGAAAACGAAGAAGAAACCGAGGAGGAATTGGAAGGTATGTTTGTTTGCTTGCTTTTATTGATCCGAAAAATGATAGCAGGCTAAAAAGCAAAGTACACATCATACGAATGGAAATAACAACTAACTTACTTGTTCCTTGAATTACACAGCCAAACGCATTCTCAGTGATGCCGCAAAGCTCAAGCAGTTGGCTGTCTTCTTTGCTCACCCTGAGAAACCTGTCGAGATGGATGGTTTGTCTTGTGGACGCAACGTATTCGCGCAACCCTCCTGGGTTACCGAGACGGACGGCCTGGACGAAGACGAACAGGAAGAACGCGAAATGATCTTGGCCGAAGCCAAGGCTTTGAAAGCGTTGGCTACCAATTTTTTGCACCCGGAACGTCCTTTGAAGGTGGATTCTACGGCCTGTGCTCGCAACTACTTCAGTCAGCCTTGGGCGACAATGGAACAGGAGACCTTTGGATCAGCGGAAGCACGCGCTCATGCCATTGCCGAAGCCAAGGCCCTCAAGAAACTTGCCTATCAGTACCAGCACCCCGAAGCTCGTCTTCAAGTTGATCCTGCAGTCTACGGGCGCAACTACTTTGTTCGGGCATCAGCTTGTGAGCAAGAAGATGAAGAGCTCATTGAAGAAAAATATATCATCTTGGAAGACTTGAAACGCCTCAGGCAAGTTGCCGTCGATTATTATCACCCCGAGAATAAGGTCGGTACGGATCCTTCCGGTACGGCTTGTGGACGCAACTATTTTAATCGTCCTTCGGCAGAATCTACGGAAGCCCTAAGTACTACAAAAGAGCGAGATTGCATCCTTGCCGATTGTGCGCAGCTCAAGAAGCTTGCCGTCACTTACATGCATCCCGAATTGCCGGTGGTGTTGGAAGATCCCACTGCCTTTGGTCGGAATTATTACGGACGCCCGTCTGCTGACGAACAAGATGATGATGACCAAGGCGAGCGAGAGCAAATCTTGAAAGATATGAGGGCTCTCAAGCGCCTCGCGATCGACTACAGGCACCCCGAAAAACCACTCAAGGTCGACCCTACCTGCTTTGGACGGTGCTACTTTGGCAGAGCCTCTGCCGAGGATCAAGAAGATGACGTGTATTCGGACGAACGTGAGATTATTCTTGCGGAAATGGAAGAGCTTAAGCAAGCGGCAGTTGACTTTATGCATCCTGAGCGTTCGGTATCTATCGATCCGATTTTGTGCTGCCGAAATTACTTTGGACGTGCCTCTGCCGAAGAACAAGAGTCCACTGAACAGGCGGATGAACGTGTCCGTGTCTTGGCGGAAGCAAAGACTCTCAAGAAGCTTGCTGTCGATTTTGCCCACCCCGAACATCCATTGGAAACGACAGATCCCACAGCTTGTGCTCGAAGCTACTTTTCCCGTCCATCGGCACCAGGAGACACATTTGAAGAAGCTGAGGCACGCGATCAAGTTTTGGAGGACGCAGAGCGTCTCAAGAAGCTTGCAGCCGACTTTTTGCACCCGGAGACGCCCTTGGCAATCAGCTCGACGGCTTGCGCTCGAAACTACTATTCCAGAGCTTCTGCTTCCGAACACTGGAATGCAGAAGATGAGCAAGAAAGAGCTGCAATTCAGGCGGATGCAGGTGCCCTCAAAAGATTTGCTGAATTTTATCTCCATCCCGAGGTCCGAGTCAAGACAGCCGATCCCTATGCTTGCGGACGGAACTACTTTGCACGCCACGCTGCCAAGGGAATCTCGGAACACATTTCTTCTACGGGCCACGCCAACGAAGAAGAAGCCAACTACGACGATAACTCGCAACACGATGGTTATGGCCACTTTGACATGGACGAAGATATCTTCCAAGACATGCGCCAGAAGATTGTGCTACCTGGAGGAACCACACACGATGCCCCGAAGGTCCAAAGCAGCAAGATTAGCAGCGACGAGGAGGGCGAGCTCTCGCGTTCTCCTTCTTCAGTTATGCTCTTTACTGGTGCCTACGAAGATGCTGACCACCCTCCTTTGCCGTCGATGGGTTAAATATTTATTTTGCGTTGAACCAACGTTATCAACATGTGGTAACCGGGAAAACAAAGAAAAATCCATCGCCTCCACACCACTTACCACATGCTACGCTCACATCATTTCTTATTCCACACTACTATGTATGATTACTATTAAAATCCTAAAAAGCTATAAAAATATCTTTGCTGCGTATATTTCCTTGTGTCTTCCGTTGTACGCAAACTTTCTATCCCAGAGTATTGGTTTCATCTTCTTTTAATCTAATGGTACAAGAAGCAAGCAATTTGAATCTAATCATTGCTGGCACGACGATGCTGTTTATGCTTCTCAATGTAAGGCACTGACGTCTCTATCATCTGATTCTCAGTGTACTCTAAAGCATTGACGTCTTTGTCATCTGATCAAGATATTAATTTATTTCAAATCCAATTTACGGGTTCCGAGAAGGGGTGATGTGGTGATATGGTTGTTCACAATCTGACCACATACGAAAAGGACGGGATCTGTTGTTTAATTTGGGTGGCATCTACCCAAAACTTGAGTTACAATTGATTGGGGTTGGAAGTTGGAAGTGTATTTGCGAAAAGTTCCCATCCAATCAATTAGTCTACTGAAGATCATTCAGAAGCAGCTCTCGGGAGTCGGGCAAGGTGCACGCGATGATAGGTAGCTGCGCTGCATGCTTGGTGCTTCAGATTCACTTTTGACGCTGTCTCGCCGATTTTAAGATCATTTTGTTCGCTGCAATTGAGGCTTCGAAAACGCATAGAAAGCTGATACTGTTTCATTCCAGACAACTTAATCACAGCTGGCAGCGCCTATTCAAAAATGGAGGGTAAAGCCTTCCCGAGCAGTCTTTTGAGATGCAATCGCTGTATTAGATAAGTACATTTTGCTTGGTGAGTTATTTTTCAGATAAGTGACAATGGTTGCCATTAACAATCAACGTACAACGAATAAATTCCAACTTACGAGTTCTCCTTACACCACATCCCAACATCTCGCAATGGAGAACATATAGTCGGATCTGATCGATTGTTTCCACTAGCATCGCATCTTTGACTGGCACAGTCATTGTCCTCGGTGCAAAGAGCGCCGATTCCAAGCTTTCCATTTCGTAGAGTACAAGCTCCTTGGAAGCACTTTCCAGACTCACACTCAGAACTTTCAATGCAAGAAGTTCCGCTCGTAAACTTGATTCCCCGTCGTATTGGCTCGATCCGTTTCTTATTCTCTGTTACCTTTGGTGTGCAGGTATTGCTAGTGCGGGAACAGTAATTCGAGCTGCATTCGTCCGAGAGTGTACACCAATGTCCGTCGTTCCATTGTGTTACTGCGCGAGGAAGGGAACCAAAGCTAATAGGATCGTAGAGTTCTCGCATCCGTGTCCGGTATAGTTCCACGGCGTGAAGCTTTTGTGCCGTGGGTTCCCGAGAAGTTTGAGTGCTGGTTCCCGTGTACGAAATAGCACCTTCCTCGTCCAAAAGCAACATTTGACCTACGTGCTGCCCATAAGGCCCAAAGCCATAAGGAGCACCGTCATAAAATCCTCCCGAAGCGTTGATCAAAGAATATATTTCCTTGCTGTTAACACTTGTGCAGCCATTTTGCAAGTTGGTAATGGTTCGTAGAGGACCAAATGCAATCGTTGTTGGATTATATGTTTTGAGACTCAGCGACGCCACTATGGCAACAGCTGCACCTTGTGAATGTCCGGTCAGGACCAAAGGACAACCTTCTTCTTTGCTCGATGCGTCGCTGTCGATGCACGACCGAACGCACTGTGCCACCTTTAGCTCAAATTGATGCACATAGGATGTAAAGTAGGCCCTGTAAAAGCCCTTGCGTACTTTGCAGTTCGTCCCTGGCACTTCCTTATTAGTGGGATACAGATTCTGCAAGTTGTCCGTAAGACTTGGCTGAAATGTCCCACGAAAAACGCCGTAACAAACTCCTTTGTCTTTGACCAAGAGATGTACATCATTTACGTCTGCCCAGGCGTGAAATTCGTCATAGGATGTCCTATATTTTTGGACACGCTCATTGGAAGAAATGTCGTCTTCAAAAGACAGAAACGACAGTTCCGCAGCTACGACAGCTCGTTCAGCAAATTTTCTTGTCAAAGTAACCGACCAATTGTTTGGTGGATCGTTTGCTGAAGAATTTGTTGGTATCGCTTTGGCAGTGTCGTCGTCGATTTTTGTTTGGCACTCGATTGCATCTCGACGTCGCAGCTGCCTTTCGGCACGAGTAGCCTCACTTGTTGTCAATGTCAGCAGGCAAGTCAAAATAAAACATGTGTTTAGCCATAATGCATGTGAGCCTATGAGTCGCTCTTTCATTCTATGATGGCATATTGTCTCCTTGTTGAATCAAATCAGGCAGGCTTTGATCACATAAAATAATTATGTTGTTCAAGATCTTTCGTTCCAAAACGCCAAAAAGTGCGCCAACAGGATTTGGCGATTTGCCCAAGTCACGAACTGGACTCGCATTCGCTCGCACATTCGACCCGAACCAGCAGTCCAATTTTCATCATCCCACTAGACTAGCAACAGCAACACCCATTCTTTCGGGTCACAACACCCATTCTACTGG
>Ga0100392_1001019_pt1 | contig 25739 bp, 26 predicted proteins | sample CryGeymeta201516_FD_81548 | JGI IMG/M metagenome (GOLD analysis project Ga0100392, IMG submission 81548) | Groundwater microbial communities from Crystal Geyser aquifers in Utah, USA - Crystal Geyser metaG 2015-16 | ecosystem: Environmental > Aquatic > Deep subsurface > Groundwater | place: USA... | reverse complement strand
TTGGCCCAGAGCTGGAAGCCGTGCATCTGCCCCTTGGCGTTGCCATGCGGCATCTCCTGGTGCAGGATGCCCGACCCGGCTGTCATCCATTGCACCGACCCCGCGCCGAGGCTGCCCTGATTGCCAAGGCTGTCGGCATGATCGACCGTGCCGGCGAGCACATAGGTGATCGTCTCGATCCCGCGATGGGGGTGCCAGGGGAAGCCTGCCTCGAAGTCCTGTGGCCGATCGCCCCGGAAATCGTCGAAGAGCAGGAAGGGGTCAAGCTCGGACGGGTCGGCGAAGCCGAAGGCGCGGTGCAGCTTGACGCCGGCGCCCTCCATCGTGGGGGTGGCGCGGCGGGTTTCGATCGTGGGGCGCAGGGACATCGGCGTTCTCCTTTGGTCTCACGAGATAGGCAAGGGGCGTGCTTGCGGCAACCGTCGGGCCTGTGCACCTGTGCAAGGCGATGGTGCGGGGTGGCAGGTGCGGGAGCCTCCGGCGGGGATATTTTTGGCAAGATGAAGCCGGGACGTGTCGCGAAAGGGCAGGCGGGCGCGCGGGGGCTGGCGGAAGCTGCGGGCGACAATGCAGGGAGGCATGGGATGAGGGTAGGGTTTGTGGGTCTGGGCAATGTGGGCGGCAAACTCGCCGGGAGCCTGTTGCGCAACGGGGTGGATCTGGCGGTGCATGATCTGGACGCGGCGCTGGTGGCGGGCTTTGTGGCGCGGGGCGCGCGCGATGGCGGCGACCCGGTGGCGATGATGCGCGAGAGCGATGTGGTCATCACCTGTCTGCCGTCACCCGCCGCCTGCGCGGCGGTGGCGGGCGCGATGCTGGCCGAGGCGGGGCCGGGCAAGACCTGGGTCGAGATGTCCACCACCGACGCGGGCGAGATGGTGCGCCTCGCTGGAGCCTATGTCGCGCAGGGCGCGCGGGCGGCGGAATGTCCGGTCTCGGGCGGGTGCCACCGGGCGGATACCGGCAATATCAGCATCTTTGCCGGCTGCGACCGGGCGACCTTCGATCATGTCTTTCCGCTGCTCACCATTCTTGGCCGGCGCGTGCTGCATACCGGGCCGGTGGGGTCGGCGAGCACGCTCAAGGTGATGACCAATTACCTCGCCACCGCCAATCTGCTCACCTGCTGCGAGGCGCTGGTGACGATGAAGGCGGCGGGGCTCGACCTCGCGACCACCTATGAGGCGATCAGGATCTCATCGGGCACGTCCTTTGTGCACGAGACCGAGAGCCAGATGATCCTGAACGGCTGCCGCGACATCAATTTCACGATGGACCTGGTGAAAAAGGACATCGGGCTGTTTCAGGCGATCGCCGCGGCGCATGATGTCCCGCTCGAGATCAGCCCGCTGATGGTGGCGATCTTTGACGACGGGATCGCGCGATACGGGGCGCGGGCGCAGTCGGACCGGATCATCGAGCGGCTGGAGGAGGCGACCGGCCTCGACATCACCGCGCCCGGATTTCCGGCCGAGATGGTGGATGACGAACCCGAAGAGCGCGGCTATGAGGTGGTGCCACTGCGCGGCGCAGTCTGAGGGGAAGGCATGACGGCAGATCGGGGGACGGAGCTGCGCGCGGCGCCGGAGCGGCGGCTCTTTGCGCTGGGTTGTCTTTATGTGCTGGGCGCGCTGCTGATCTGGCTGGCACTGGTGCAGCCGCCTGCGCCGCTCTGGCTGGTGTTCCTGCTTGTGCTGGGCGGGCTGGTGCTGGCGCTGGCCGAGGCGATGCGCCGCGCGAGCGCGCTGACGCTGCGGCTGACGGATGCGGGACTCGCGGACAGCGCGGGCAGGGTCATCGCGCGGTGGGAGGATATCGCGCGGATCGAACAGGGGACATTCGCCGCCAAGCCCGCGAACGGTTTCGTGATCGTCCTGAACGAGCACGCGGCGCGGGGCTGGGCGCCGGGCATGTGGTGGCGGATGGGGCGGCGGATCGGGGTGGGGGGCATCACCGCGCGCCGCCACGCGCGCGCGATGGCCGAGGCCATGGCGGCGCGGCTGGCCGCGCGCGAGACCGAAGGGCAGTGAGAGGTATCTGGCGTTGAAAAGGCTTCTGGATTATGCGTGGCACGACGTGCGATCATCTCATTCACCGGCTGCTTCACCGGCTGCGACCGTCTGGAAGCGGCGATGACCTTTGGCCTCATCTGCCGTGAGACATTCCGGGACGCATGGAGCGAGCCCGATCATCCCCATATCGCCAGGATAGCGGCATGGTCGGGCGTCAAGGATCTGTCGTGCTGGGTGTTCGAGACGAACGCAACCGCCAGCGTGATCAGGATCATCGCCAGACACGCCGCCATCATACCAGTGCCCTGACGGCACCGGTCTGCACCGGTCGGTCCTGGCTCAGCAGGTGGCCGTGGTTTCGTCGCCGTTATTGACCGAGTTCCAGCACACCTGGCCGGTAAAGCGGGGTCGCGTCACGACGAGATCTTCAAAGACGAAGTCGTTCAGCCCGACCGAATAGCGCGGATGGTAGCCGACCCAGGTCTGCACGAGGATCGCGACCTCGCCATCGGGCATCACCGGCAGCGCCGGTCGCACCGCCGCGAGGCCTGCGTCAGTCATCGGCAGGGAAGCCATGCCACGCGACTGCGACCAGCGGACGCGGTAAGTGTCGTCCCCCTCCTGATAGCGGTAGATCGTCACCCGCAGCCGCACGTCCTGATCGGTCGAGACCAGGAATTGCTGCAATTCGTAGAGGCTGTCCATGTAGGCGGGCGTGATGTAATTCGTCTCGCGCGAGATCGTGTCGCCGAGCGTGTAGGCGGCCTTGATATTGATCGATTGCGACCGGTAGGCGTCAAAGAACACGAAGGTGCCGAGATAGGCCCACATCAGCATCGGCAGGACCAGCATCGCCTCGACCGAGATCGAGCCGTCTTCGTGGCGCAGAAAGCGAGAGATGAAATGTCGCATCAGTTGTTTCCCGCTCCCGTGGGTTCGATCACGAAGGACGATACCGAGACCAGCGCATAGGCGCCGCCGCTCTGGCGCGGCAATGACGCGCCGAGGCCGGTCGTCGGGAAATACGGGTTGAACAGCGCGCAGGCGCGCAGGATCATCAGCTGGTTCGACACGCCGGTAACAAAGGTGCGCGCCGCGATGCTGGGGTCGTCCCTGTCCACGCAGTCGAGGCTGTCCGGGATGATGCCCCAGTTGCGCGGATTGAGCGGCCGCATCTCGAGCTTGAGCTGGTTCGCGCAGTCCGGAATGATCGCCGCACCGTCGCAAATCGCATCCTTGAACGTCTCATGCGTCAGCGGGTCGATGGCACCCAGGCGCACCGCGCGCACGGCCATGTCGAGCCCACGGTCGAGCATGACATGCCGGGTCATCAGCATCCCCAGCTCGAAGGTCGAGAGAAATATGACAATGAATACCGGCACGATGATGACGAACTCGATCGTGCCATTTCCACCTTCATCAGCGTGAAACCGGCGCAGTCGCGTGCCAAGGTCAGCCAGCAGCGCCCCGGTCATTGGATCAGCCTCAAATCGTTGATCTGCGTGGCGATCGCGCGAAATGCGTCGCTGATGCCCTGCGCGCCGGTCACACTGTAGAAATGCGTCGGGCTGCTGGCACAGTTGATCATCTGCGTCTGCGCTGCCGCGGGCGCATGGAAGGCAATCGTATAGACGATGATCCCGTTGGCCTTTGCAAAGTCGCAGCTTTTGTAAAAATCGGTCACGTTCTGGTTTGCAGACGTGATGTTGTAGCGTTGGTTGCTTGCGCGGCGCCGCAATTCGATGGTCGGGTTCTGCGGGTGAAGCTGATCGACGGGACGGGTCTGCTCGGTAATCTGGCCGTCTGTCATGAGCACGATGTATTTGGCCGTTTCCGGGCTGTCCCAGTCCAGCGGGCGGTTCACGAAAGACGCGGACACCGCGCCGTTTGCGTTGAGGTATTCAAACGCCGGGCGGCTCGTCGGGTTGAGCAGGGCCAGCCCCCAGCGCATCGCGTAATGGGTGCCGGTGCCATCGTGCATGCGGATGTTGTTGATGGCGGTGTGCAGCGCAGCCTCATCACTCGAGGCATAGATGATCGACGTGGCGTCAGTCGGGCACCACCCCCAGTCCATCACCGAGGCCGCGATGGTCCAGTTCATGAAATGGGGAACCTGGGCCGCGTTTGCGGGCGGCAGCCCGGTCGAATTGAACGCGCTGCGCGGGATCTCGATACAGGACGAGCCATTGGGAAACATGATGTCATCACTCGGGTCGCTGTTTCCCTTGTCGTCAAGAATTGCGGTGGGATAGCGCACGCCATTGAGATAGCTGAACATCAGCGGTCCGGGATTGGTCGAACCCGCATAGGGGATCAGGTTGATCGAGACCGTGTCGGACGTGCTCGCGCCCAGCACATCGGAGACGAAGTTGCGTGCCGCCGGTTGGAGGTTGATCAGGCGCTGGTTGTACCGCATCGAGCCGGAAATATCGAGCACGAGGGACACTTCGATGTTGGTCACGGCTTCGCGCGCGACACTGGAGGCCGGCGCGGTCAGCTGCGGAACCTGCAACATCTTCATGAAGTAGGTGTCCATCTGCATTTCGGCGCGCGCCGTCACGGTGCGGGAATTCAGCGCCTCGGTGACATTGATGTAGGTGAGGTTCTCGAGCAGCCCCGCCTTGTCCAGATAGTCACGCACGACCGTTTCGGGGTCGAGCTGCTGGTTGAGGCTGGCCGAGGCCAGCACCGCGCGGTCGAGCGTCGCCTGCAGGCGCGATCGGTTCGTCTCGAAGCGCATCAGGTCCACGGCCATGCCGCCGACCATCAGCATCACCAGAAAGATGAACATCGCAAAGATGATCATCGACCCGTCCTCGTCGCGACCAAAGGACCGCATTTGCCGCCGCAGACGACCCATCAGGCTGCTTCTCGCAGGTGCGGATGCATGTTGCATGGCTTTCGACCTTCCCGTTTTGCGGCGGATTCCAGCGACCCGGACGCAATTCAACTCGCGGCACATGGTGCGCCCTGCGTCATATGCCCATCCTCGCATGGCAGAAATGAGGCGAGGCCGGGCGCAATCGGGGTCGATAACATGGCGTCGCGACGACAGTGCGGCGCGGGGGCGGCCGACTGGTCAGGGGCTGGAAACGATGCCGGTGCAGGCGGATGTCCGGCCCGCCGCGCAAGGCGCAGGCATTTTGCCCGATTTGGACATTTTTCAGGATTTTGGGCGAATAGTCACCGAATCAGGTCTAGTCTCGCGATAGGCGTCGGGCGGCAGGACCTCAACCAACGCCAAGGCGTTCACGCAGAGGGGCCCATTGCCGGGTCCGGGAGGAATACAGATGACCATCTCGCAACCGATCGAGCCGAGCTTTCGCGACTCCGTCGATATCATGTTCAACCGGGCCGTGGCGCTGATGGACCTGTCGCCGGGGCTCGAGGAAAAGATCCGCGTGTGCAACGCGACCTATACCGTGCGTTTCGGCGTCCGCCTGCGCGGCGCGATCCACACGTTTACCGGCTACCGGTCCGTGCATTCCGAACATATGGAGCCGGTCAAGGGCGGCATCCGCTACGCGCTCAATGTCCATCAGGACGAGGTCGAGGCGCTCGCCGCGCTGATGACCTACAAATGCGCGCTGGTCGAGGTGCCCTATGGCGGGTCCAAGGGCGGGCTGTGCATCGACCCGCGCGCCTGGGACGAACACGAGATGGAGCAGATCACGCGCCGTTTCGCCTATGAGCTGATCAAGCGCGACATGATCAACCCCGCGCAGAACGTGCCGGCCCCCGACATGGGCACCGGAGAGCGCGAGATGGCCTGGATCGCGGACCAGTATGCGCGGATGAACACCACCGACATCAATGCGCGCGCCTGCGTCACCGGCAAGCCGCTCAACGCCGGTGGCATCGCCGGCCGGGTCGAGGCGACCGGCCGCGGCGTGCAGTTCGCGCTGCGCGAATTCTTTCGCCACCCCGAAGATGTCGCCGCCGCGCATCTGTCGGGCAGCCTCGACGGCAAGCGGGTGATCGTGCAGGGCCTGGGCAATGTGGGCTACCATGCCGCCAAGTTCCTGAGCGAAGAGGATGGCTGCAAGATCGTGGGCATCATCGAACGCGACGGCGCGCTCATCAGCGACACCGGGCTCGATGTCGAGGCGGTCAAGGCCTGGATCGCCAAGCATGGCGGCGTCACCGGCTACCCCGACGCGCAGCACCACGCCGATGGCGCCGCCGTGCTCGAGGCGGAATGCGACATCCTGATCCCCGCCGCTCTCGAAGGCGTCATCAACCTCGGCAATGCCGCGCGGATCAGTGCGCCGCTGATCGTCGAGGCCGCGAACGGGCCGATCACGGCGGGCGGCGACGAGATCCTGCGCGCCAAGGGGGCGGTGATCATCCCCGACATGTTTGCCAACGCCGGCGGCGTGACGGTGAGCTATTTCGAATGGGTCAAGAACCTGTCGCATATCCGCTTTGGCCGGATGGAGCGGCGGGCGGAGGAGTCGCGCCACCAGATGCTGATCAGCGAGCTCGAGCGGCTGAGCGCGGACAAGGGGCTGGGCTGGACGCTCTCGCCGGGGTTCAAGACCGAATACCTGCGCGGCGCGGGCGAGCTCGAGCTGGTCCGCTCGGGCCTCGATGACACGATGCGCACGGCCTATCAGGCGATGCGCGAGGTCTGGCATGGCCGCGACGACGTGCACGACCTGCGCATGGCGGCCTATCTGGTGTCCATCGGCCGCGTCGCGTCGAGCTACCGGGCCAAGGGTCTCTGATCACGGATCGGTGATCGGTTTGGGCGGCCCGCGCGCGATCAGCGGGTAGGCCGCCCGGACTTTGTCGGTCTAAACCCGACGCATCGTGTCGGATTCGGCGCGGATCTTGTCCACGCGCTGAAACCTGAGCGACCAATGTCGAGCTTTGCCTACATCGGGTTCGAGCCCGACCCTTTAGGCGGTAACAACACGCAGGACCGCGCCGGCTCTGGCGGCACGGTTGGTGCCTTCATGGGGCGGGGCGGGACGCCCCGGCAGGTGCTGGAGCCGGGGGCGTTCGACGGCACTGTCGCGTCCTACGGCGGACCAGTGAACGACCCGGTCGATTTCATCCGCTATCTCGTCGGCCCCTTCACCGACCAGATCCGCATCGGCACGATGATCGACCTGAGCGGCGTGACCGGCGCCACCGCCTTTGCCGACCGCAGCGGCGCGGAATACAGGCTCGTGGTCAACACTTACGGCGCCTCTGCCACCACCACGGTGATCGAGGCCAGCTATGGCAGTGCCAGCCTCGATGGCGGCCGGTTGCAGGCCTATGTCGATGCGATGGCCAGCTTCAACGCGGCCGGACAGCGTGTTCTGGCGATGCTGCAGACGACCGACCGCCTCAGCGAAGAGGATACGGCCGCCTATTACCGGGTGACCGAGCTTTTGGGCCTCGTCAACGACCGCTATTTCGGCGTCATCACCGGCGGCTACACCGGCGGGTCGATCGCGGGCTTGCGCGACAGCGCGCTGGCGCGCATGGACCAGTTGTCGGACCTGCTCGCGAGCGTCTTTATCAACGACAGCAACGTGAATGCCATGCGCGCGGCCGCCATCGCTGCGGCGCAGGGCATCAGGCCGGTGATCGAGGCGTTCTATGCTCTCACCGTCATGGTGAACGGGCGCGACGTAACGCAGGAGGTCACACGCCCCTTCACCGACTTTGGCGGCGAGGTCGAATGGCTGACCGATGTCGCGACCTTTGCCGGGGCCAATGTCGGCGCGAATGACGGGATCATCGGCGGGCCGCTGCTCGTGCAGATCAGCGGCGGCGTGACGGTTCTGGACACCGAGGGCGGGCAGCGGTTCGAGGCCATCGATTACGGCTTTGGCGTGCAGACGCTCGCCCGGACCTACCCCAACCGCGTGATTGTGGGCGATGCGCGGGCCAATATGCTCAACGGCTCTGCCCGCGCCGACCTGATCCAGGGGCAGGGGGGCAATGACGTCCTGCAGGGGCGCGGCGGCAAGGACCGGCTCGAGGGGGGCGCGGGCAACGACACGCTTTACGGCGGCAACGGCGCGGACCGGCTGGCGGGGGGCGATGGCAATGACCTGATGTTCGGCGGCAAGGGGGCCGATATCCTGATCGGCGGGGTCGGCAAGGATGTGATGACCGGCGGCGCCGGGGCCGATACCTTTGTGTTCCTCGCCCCGAGCGACAGCGCGCGGACCCGCAAACGGGCCGATGTCATCACCGATTTCACGCCGGGCAGCGACCTGATCGACCTCACGCGCCTTGGCCGCACGCTCGACTTCATCGGCACCGACGCCTTTGGCGGCACCGCGGGCGAGGTGCGTTTCAACGCCGCGAACCGCAGCGTGCAGATCGACCTCGACGGCGACGGCCGGCCTGACATGCTGATCATCCTGCGCGGCGTGGTCTCTGTGGGCGAGGGCGATTTCCTGCTCTGACGCGGCGCCGTCGCGTCTGCGACAGGTTCTGTCGAAACCGGCCATGACGACCCGCCCACCGGTTGCCAAGGTATCGCGGGCATGATCCGTTGACGACGGATTCGTATGACGGGGCAGGCCATGGGCTATTCGGGGCTGAAGGTGATCTGGGAGGGGCTGCGCGGGCAGTCCGGCTGGAAACCCGCCTGGCGCGACCCGGCGCCAAAGACGGCCTATGATGTCATCATCATCGGTGGCGGCGGGCATGGCCTCTCGACCGCCTATTACCTCGCCAGCCAGCATGGCATCACCAATGTGGCGGTGCTGGAAAAAGGCTACCTCGGCGGCGGCAATGTCGGCCGCAACACGACCATCGTGCGGGCCAACTATTTCCTGCCCGGCAATTCGGAGTTCTACAGCCATTCGCTGAAGCTCTGGGAAGGGCTGGAGCGCGAGCTGAATTACAACGTCATGCATTCGCAGCGCGGGCTCATCAACCTGTTTCATTCCGACGGCCAGCGCGATGCCTTTGCCCGGCGCGGCAATGCGATGATCAACCAGGGCGACGACGCCGTGCTGCTCGACCGCGAGGGGGTGCGCAAGCATCTGCCCTATCTCGATTTCGACAACACGCGGTTCCCGATCTATGGCGGCCTGTTGCATCCGCGCGGCGGCACTGCGCGTCATGACGCGGTCGCCTGGGGCTATGCGCGGGGTGCGGACCGGCGCGGCGTGGACCTCATCCAGAATTGCGAGGTCACCGGGATCGACATCGAAAACGGCCGCGTGACCGGCGTGCAGACGACGCGGGGCGCGATCCGGGCGAAAAAGGTCGGCATGGTGGTCGCGGGCCGCTCATCCCAGGTCGCCGCGATGGCGGGGATGCGCCTGCCGATCGAGAGCCATATCCTGCAGGCCTTTGTCACCGAAGGGTTGAAACCCGTGATCGACCATGTGGTGAGTTTCGGGATGGGGCATTTCTACATCAGCCAGTCGGACAAGGGCGGGCTGGTGTTCGGCGGTGATCTGGATTTCTACAGCTCCTACGCCGCGCGGGGCAACCTGCCGATGGCCGAGCATGTGATGGATGCCGCGATGACGCTGATGCCGATGATCGGCAAGGCGCGTGTGCTGCGAAGCTGGGGCGGGATCATGGACATGTCGCCCGACGGCTCTCCGATCATCGACAGGACGCCGACCGAGGGGCTTTTTGTCAATTGCGGCTGGAATTACGGGGGGTTCAAGGCGGTGCCGGGGTCGGGCTACAGCTTTGCGCATCTGCTGGCGACAGGCGAGCACCACGCCCCCGCCGCGCGGTTCCGGCTGGACCGGTTCGCGACCGGGCGGGGCATAATGGATGAGGAAGGCACCGGCGCGCAGCACAATCTGCATTGAGCCGGTGAGAGGGCGGATTTGGATATTTATGGCAAGATGAAGCTGATGGCGGCGCACTCATGAGGCTCACCTGTCCCCATTGCGGCCCGCGCGACCGGCGCGAGTTTACCTGGTCGGGCGATGCCGTGGCGCTGGCGCGGCCGGCGCGCGAGGCCGATCCGGCGGAGTGGGACGCCTATCTGCACCTGCGCGACAACCCCGCCGGGGCGACGCGCGACCTGTGGTATCACGACCCCTGCGGCGCCTTCATCGTGGCGGATCGTGACACCGTCACCCATGCCGTCCATGCCACCACGCTGGCCACCACGCTGGCCGCGAAGGTGGCCGCGAAGGTGGCGCGATGAGGGTCGCGGGCAAGCGGGGGGAGACCGGCGCGCCGGTGCGCTTTACCTTTGACGGGCAATCCTACGAGGGGCGCGCGGGCGAGCCGCTAGCGGCGGCGCTGCTGGCCAATGGCGTGCGGCTGATGGGCCGCAGTTTCAAGTATCACCGTCCGCGCGGCGTGCTCACCGCCGGGTCGGAGGAGCCCAATGCGCTGGTCACCCTGGGCCGCGGCGCGCAGGCGGAGCCGAACACGCGCGCCACGGTGCAGGAGGTCTTTGACGGGCTCGAGGCGGTGAGCCAGAACTGCTGGCCGAACCTGCGCCGCGACGTGCTGAGCGTGAATGACCTGGTCGCGCCTTTCCTGAGCGCGGGTTTCTACTACAAGACCTTCATGTGGCCGCGCGCCTTTTGGGAGCGGGTCTATGAGCCGATCATCCGCCGCGCGGCGGGGCTGGGCGCGCTTTCGGGCGAGCATAACGCCGATGCCTACGAAAAGGCCTTTGCCTTTTGCGATGTGCTGGTGATCGGCGCGGGGCCGGCGGGGCTGATGGCGGCGCTGGCGGCGGCGCGCGCGGGGGCGGATGTGATCCTCGCGGATGAGGATGCGCGGATGGGTGGGCGCCTTCTGGCCGAGACCGGGCAGGTGGGCGGCATGGCCGGGCATGACTGGGCTGGCGCGGTGGTGGCCGAACTCTCAGCCCTGCCCAACGTGCGGCTGATGCCGCGCACCACCGTGACCGGCGCCTATGACGGCGGCACCTATGGTGCGCTCGAACGGGTGGGGCTGCACCGGCCACGCGCGCCGCATCTGCCGCGCGAATGTTTCTGGCGCATTGTGGCGCGGCGCGCGGTGCTCTGCGCGGGCGCGCTGGAACGGCCGATCGCGTTTCCCGACAATGACCGGCCGGGGATCATGCTCGCCGGGGCCGTGCGCGCCTATGTCAACCGCTGGGGCGTGGCGCCGGGGCGCGAGGTGGTGGTGTTCGGCAACAATGACGACGCGCATCGCACGGCGCATGATCTTGTCGCTGCCGGGGTGCGGGTGGCGGGGCTGATCGACAGCCGCGCCGATGCGCAGGTCGCGGGTGACTTTCCGGTGTTCACCGGCGGGCGGGTGGTGGCGACCGCCGGGCGGCTGGGGCTCGAGAACATCACCGTGCGGCACGACGGCGGGCAGCGGATCATCCGCACCGATTGCCTTGCCATGTCGGGCGGCTGGAACCCGACGGTGCACCTGACCTGCCACATGAACGGCCGGCCGGTCTGGCGCGAGGATATCGCGTCCTTCGTCCCCGCGCCGGGCGCCATTCCGGGGATGGAGGTCGCGGGGGCGGCGGCGGGCGTGATGTCCACCGCAGGCGCTCTGGCCGACGGGCTGCGCGCGGCTGCCGTGACGCTCACCGCGCTGGGCATGGATGCGCCCGAGGTCGCGCGGCCCGAGGCCGAGGATGCGCCCTATGCCATAGCGCCGCTTTGGGCGGTCGAGGGCAAGGGGCGCAAGTGGCTGGATTTCCAGAACGATGTGACGGTCAAGGATGTGCGCCTCGCGGTGCAGGAGAACTATGCCTCGGTCGAGCATATGAAGCGCTATACGACGCAGGGCATGGCCACCGATCAGGGCAAGTCGTCGAATGTCGCCGCACTCGCCGTGCTGGCGGATGCCACCGGGCGCGGGATCGCGGCGACCGGCACCACGACCTTTCGGCCGCCCTATGTGCCCGTGAGCATCGCCGCGATGGGGGCGGGGGCGCAGGGCGCGGGCTTTGCGCCGCAGCGGCTGACCCCCTCGCATCAGGCGAGTGTGGAGCGCGGCGCGCCGATGATCGAGGCGGGGCTGTGGTATCGCCCCTCTTATTTCCCGCGTCCGGGCGAGGTGACCTGGCGGCTGGCCAGCGACCGCGAGGTGCGCATGGTGCGCGCGGCGGTGGGGGTCTGCGATGTCTCGACGCTGGGCAAGATCGACGTGCAGGGGCCGGACGCGGCGGCGTTTCTCGATTTCCTCTATGCCAATACGATGTCCACCCTGGCCGTGGGCCGCGTGCGGTATGGGCTGATGCTGCGCGAGGACGGGCATGTGATGGATGACGGCACCTGCGCCCGGCTGGGCGCGGGGCATTACGTCGTCAGCACCACGACTGCTGCCGCGGGCCTCGTGATGCGGCACATGGATTATGCGGCGCAGGTGCTGCGGCCCGATCTCGATGTGCAATGCGTCTCGGTCACCGAGCAATGGGCGCAGTTCTCTGTCGCGGGGCCGCGCGCGCGTGATCTGCTGGGGGCCGTGCTCGACGGCCCGCTCGACGATGCCGCGCTGCCCTATATGGGCTGCGCGGCTGCGATGGTGTCGGGTGTGGCGGGGCGGCTGTTCCGCATCTCGTTTTCGGGCGAGCTGGCCTATGAGGTCGCCGTGCCCGCCCGCTATGGCGAGAGCCTTTACCGCCTGCTCGTCGCGCAGGCAGAGGTGCTGGGCGGTGGCGCCTACGGGATGGAGGCGCTCAATGTCCTGCGGATCGAAAAGGGCTTCATCACCCATGCCGAGATCGACGGTCGCGCCACCGCGTTCGACATCGGGATGGACCGGATGGTGTCGCTGAAGAAGGACTGCATCGGGCAGGCGGCGTCGCGCCGGCCCGGCCTGCTGGCAGAGGACCGCCCGCAGTTGGTGGGCCTGCGCGCGCTGGAGGATGGTGTGCTGCACGCGGGCGCGCATCTGTTCACAAGGGGGGCGGATGCGGTGCGCGTCAATGCGCAGGGCCATGTCACCTCGGTCTGCTGGTCGCCGACGCTGCATGGCCATATCGGGCTGGGGTTCCTCAGCCGCGGACCTGCGCGGCGGGGCGAGGTGGTGCGGATGGTCGATCACCTGTGCGGCGTCGAGACGCGCTGCGAGGTGGTGGACCCGGTGTTCCTTGACCCGGAGGGAGGGCGCTTGCGTGGCTAGTCTGATAGCGGTAGCGGCAGGCGGGGGGCTCTTGCCGGTGACGGTTGGCGGGGTGACGCTGCGCGAAGCGGTGGCGGACCCGGTGACATCCATCGCGCCCTTTCACGGGCAGGACAATGCGGTGGCGGCGGTGCTCAAATCCGCGCTGGGCCTGGGATTTCCTGCGCCGAACCGGGCCTTGGCCAAGGGTGGCGTGCGCATCGTCTGGGCCGGGCAGGGGCGCGCGCTGCTGATCGGCGCGCCGGTGCCACAGGGGCTTGCGGGGCTGGCGGCGCTGACCGACCAGGCCGACGGGATGGTGGTGGTGAGCCTCGCGGGCGCGGCCGCCGAGGCGGTGCTGGCGCGGCTGGTGCCCATCGACCTGCGCGCCGCCACCTTCAAGGCCGGCCATGTCGCGCGCACGCTCCTGGGCCATATGCAGGTGGGCATCGCGCGCAGCGACGCGCAGGCCTTTGAGGTGATGGCGATGCGGTCGATGGCCCGCACGCTGGTGCATGAGCTGACCGAGGTCGCGCAGAGGGTCGCCGCGCGTGGCCAGCCCTAGGGTCTAGATCTCGATCGTCTCCATCACGTCGGGTCTGCGCACGTCGATGCCGGGCAGGGCGGCGGCAAGGCCATCGGCGGATTGCGCGAGCAGGCCGAAGGTGCGGTAGTGGCAGGGGATCACCGTCTTGAAATCAAAGAACCGTCTGGCGGCCCAGGCTGCGCCGTCGATGTCCATCGTGTAATGCCCGCCGCAGGCCAGGATGCCGATGTCGGGTTTGTAATATTCGCCCATCCAGCCCATGTCGGCCATGATCCCGGTGTCGCCCGAGAGATAGATCATGTGGCCTTCGCCCGCGATCATGAAGCCCGCCTCGCCGCCGGCGGGGATCGCGGGGCTGCCGGTCCAGTCGATGCTGGCGGAGTGGCTGGCGGGCACCATGCTCACGCTGACATCGCCCAGCCGGATCGTGCCGCCGCGGCCAAAGCCCTGCGCCCGCGCGCCTTTCACGATCTCGATATATTCGGCCAGCTCGTGCCCCGCATGGATCATCGCCCCGGTGAGCCCGGCCAGACGCGGCGCATCCGACGCATGGTCGCCGTGGCCATGGGTGAGAAGGATGGCGGTGGCGCCGGCGATAGCCTCGGCCTCGCGCCCTGCGGGGAACACCGGGTTGCCGGTGATCCAGGGGTCGATCAGCAGGATCTGGTCGCCGATGGCGATGCGAAAGCCGGAGTGGCCGAGCCATGTGATTTTCATGCGTGGTCCTCTATGTCTGTGCAGAAGGCAGGTTAGCGGGAAAGGGCGCGCATTGCGATGGTCTGAGCAGGTGAACAATTATTGCGAACGCACGGGCTTCGGCTTCTGGTCCGAGCCGGTCAATGCGATGACCAACGCGGCCTTTCTGGTCGCGGCGCTCTGGCTGTGGCGGCGGTCGCAGGGGGTGCCGCTGGCCCGCGCGCTCTGCGTGATCCTGTTCGCCATCGGGATCGGCAGTTTCCTGTTCCACACCACCGCGACGCGCTGGGCGGGGCTCGCGGACACGCTGCCGATCCTGCTTTTTATCCTGACCTACATCCTTGCGGTGAACCTGCATGTCTGGCGCTGGCGCTGGTGGGTCGCGGCGCTGGGCACGCTGGCCTTTGTGCCCTATGCGGCGGCGGTCACGCCGGTCTTTGCCGCGCTGCCGTTCTTTGCGGTGTCGTCGGTCTATTGGGCGGTGCCGCTGTTGATATCCGTCTATGCCGCGCTGCTGTGGCGGCGGCATCGGCGGACGGCGCGGGGGCTGGCCATCGGCGCCGCCAACCTCTGCGCGAGCCTCGTGTTCCGCTCGGTCGATGGCGGGGTCTGCAGCGCCTTTCCGCTCGGCACGCATTTCATGTGGCATATCCTGAATGCCGTGATGCTGGGCTGGATGATCGCGGTCTATGTGCGGCACATGACGCAAGGGGGCGGCGGAAAGGCCCTGCACGGCGCCTGAGCCGTTTCGCCTGGGCATGGCATGTCCGTGGCAGGATGGCCCTGTCGGGGCGCCGCGGTGATGCGGCGGGTGCGGCAGGGCCGGCGGGGCGCCCGGGGCGCCCGGGGCGGAGGGGCCGGATGGGGGCTCTGCCCCCGTCCCTGCGGGACTCCCCCGGGATATTTGGGGCAAGATGAAGCGGAAAGGCAGCCGCTTGCGGGCGGCGGGGCGCGCCGTTAAACGACAGGGGCGCACCGGATCGGAGAAGATGCCCCATGTCGATTGATATCGAAACCGCCCGCAGGGTGGCCAAGCTTGCCCGGATCCGGGTCGAGGAGGACGCGCTGCCGGCGCTCGCGGCCGAATTCAACGCGATCATGGGGTTCATCGAGCAGCTGGGCGAGGTTGACGTGACGGGTGTGGAGCCGATGACCAGCGTGACGCCGATGCGGCTCAAGCGGCGGGCGGATGTGGTGACGGATGGCGACCGGCAGGCGGCGGTGCTCGCCAATGCGCCGGATGCGCGCGAGGGGTTCTTTGCCGTGCCGAAGGTGGTGGAATGAGTGATCTGAACAGGCTGACGATTGCGGGCGCGCGCGATGCGCTGCGCAAGGGTGAGGTGAGCGCGGTCGAGGTGACGCAGGCCTGCCTCGCGGAGGCCGAGGGGGCGGGCGCGCTGGGGGCCTTTGTGCATCCGACGCCAGAGCTCGCGCGCGCGCAGGCGGCGGCGGCGGATGCGCGGATCGCGGCGGGCGAGGCGCCCGACCTCTGCGGTATCCCGCTGGGGATCAAGGATCTGTTCTGCACCAGGGGCGTGCCGAGCCAGGCGGCGAGCCGGATCCTTGAAGGCTTCAAACCGGAATACGAATCGACCGTCACGGCCAAGCTGCTGGGTGAAGGCGCGGTGATGCTGGGCAAGCTCAACATGGACGAATTCGCCATGGGGTCGAGCAACGAGACATCGTGCTATGGCAATGCCGTCAACCCCTGGAAGGTGGACGCGCGCGCGCTGACGCCGGGGGGGTCCTCGGGCGGGTCGGCTGCGGCCGTGGCCGCCGACCTCTGCCTCGCCGCGACGGGCACCGACACCGGCGGGTCGATCCGCCAGCCTGCGGCCCTGACCGGGATCGTGGGGATCAAGCCGACCTATGGGCGCGTCTCGCGCTGGGGGATCGTGGCCTTTGCCTCCTCGCTCGACCAGGCGGGGCCGATGACCAAGGATGTGCGCGACGCGGCCATCATGCTGCGCGCGATCTGCGGGCATGACCCGCTTGACAGCACCAGCGCCGATATCGCCGTGCCTGACTTCGAGGCGGCACTGACCGGAGACATCCGCGGCCGCACCATCGGCATTCCGCGCGAATACCGCATGGACGGGATGCCGGACGAGATCGAGGCGCTGTGGACGCGCGGGACCGAGATGCTGCGCGACGCAGGCGCCAAGGTGGTGGACATCAGCCTGCCGCATACGAAATACGCGCTGCCCGCCTATTACGTGATCGCGCCCGCCGAGGCGTCGAGCAACCTCGCGCGCTATGACGGGGTGCGCTTTGGCCATCGCGCGGCGCTGGCGCAGGGCGACGGCATCACCGAGATGTACGAGAAAACCCGCGCCGAGGGCTTTGGCCCCGAGGTGCAGCGGCGCATCATGATCGGCACCTATGTGTTGTCAGCGGGCTTCTATGACGCCTATTACAACCGCGCCCGCAAGGTGCGCGCGCTGATCAAGCGCGATTTTGACGAGGCTTTTGAGGCCGGGGTCGATGCGATCCTGACGCCTGCCACGCCCTCTGCCGCCTTTGGCCTGGGCGAGATGGCCGAGGCGGACCCGGTGCAGATGTATCTCAACGATGTGTTCACGGTGACGGTGAACCTGGCGGGCCTGCCCGGCATTTCGGTGCCCGCCGGGCTCGACCGGCAGGGGCTGCCGCTGGGCCTGCAACTGATCGGGCGGCCCTGGGACGAGGCGGGGCTGCTGAATGTCGCCTACACACTGGAACGTGCGACAGGTTTTGTAGCCAAGCCGCAGAAGTGGTGGTAAGGGACCGGCTCAACGACGGTTTGGGCAGGGGTAGTGCCGTGAGAACGCTTGTGCTGATGGGTTTGACGGGGCTGATGCTGGCGGCTTGCGCGCCGCAACGCGTGCCCGACAGCGGCGCGGGCGTGGGCTTTACCGACTACAACCAATACGAGATCGACCGCGCCCGGCGCGAGGCCGCGCTGCGTGGCGGGCCTGCGGGCGGGCCCGATCTGCTGGGGCCGGTGGGCGGACCGATCGGCGCGGGTGCGCCGCTGGGCCAGCCGGTGCCGGCGGGCGGCATCGCCGCGTCAGAGCTTGCCGCTGCCGGGATCGGGAGTGGCGCCATTGGTGCGCCGCTGGGTGCGCCGCTGGGTGCGCCGCTGAACCAGACCGGGCTTGGCGGCGCTGTGGCAGACCCGCTGCGCACCGCCGGCGTGCAGGCGAGCCCGTCGAACGTCGTGCCCGGTGGCCTCACCAGTCTGGGCATCTCGGACGAGCAGAATTTTGACGCCGTGGCGAGCCGCGAGAGCATCGAGAGCGATGCGCAGCGCCGGGCCGCGCAGGCGGCCGCCTATCAGCAGGTCCAGCCGACTGCATTGCCGCAGCGCGCGGGCGACACCGGGCCGAACATCGTGGCCTATGCGTTGAACGCGCCGAACCGCAAGGGGCAGGCCTGGTACAGCCGTCTTGCCATCGCGTCGCAGGCGCGGTTTCAGAACAATTGCGCGAGCTACCGTTCGCCCGACGAGGCGCAGCGCGATTTCCTGGCGCGCGGCGGGCCGGAACGTGACCCGCGCGGCATCGACCCGGATGGCGACGGCTTTGCCTGCGGCTGGGACCCCGAGCCGTTCCGGCTGGCGGTCGGCAACTGACCGTCACCGATTACCCTTCGCCCAATTGCGGGATGCGCCGGGGCGGGGTGCGGCCCGTCATGGTGGTGATCCATTACACCGGGATGGACAGTGCGGAGGCCGCGCTCGACCGGCTGTGCGACCCGGCGGCCGAGGTGTCGGCGCATTACCTGATCGCGGCCTCGGGCGCGGTGTTTGCGCTGGTGCCCGAAGCGATGCGCGCCTGGCATGCGGGGGCAGGGCGCTGGGGCAGCGTCACCGACGTCAATTCCGCCTCGATCGGAATCGAGCTCGCCAATACCGGGCGCACGCCCTATGCGGCGGCGCAGATGCGCGCGCTCGAACAGCTTCTGGCGGGGGTGATGGCGCGGCATGGCATCGCGCCGGAACGGGTGATCGGGCATAGCGACATGGCGCCGCTGCGCAAGGCTGACCCCGGCGCGCGGTTCGACTGGCTGCGGCTGGCACGCCAGCGGCTGTCGGTCTGGCCCGACCCGCGCGGCGCGGTGCCGGCACCCGATGCGGCGGCCTTCGATGCCGCCGCCGTCACCTTTGGCTATGACCCCGACATCGCCCATGACACGCGCCTCGCCGCCTTTCGCCTGCGGTTCCGGCCCTGGGCCGCGGGGCCGGTCGGCAGCGCCGACATGGCCACCATCACCGACCTCGCGCGCCGCTACCCTGCCCTTTGACATTGCTGCCGGGGCCGCTTAGGAGACCCTTGCGCGGATGGCTGGATGATCGCGGGCAGGGGCAACCCCGCACTAGGAAAGTCCGGACTCCACAAAGCACGGTGCCGGGTAACGCCCGGCTGGGGCAACCCAAGGGATAGCGCCACAGAGAACAGACCGCCGCTGTCCGCAGCGGCAAGGGTGAAACGGTGGGGCAAGAGCCCACCGCGGGACTGGCAACAGGACCGGCACGGCAAGCCCCACCGGGAGCAATGCCAAATAGGGGCCTCGCGCGGCGTGTGATCCGACAGGATATCCGCCACAGGGATGCTTGAACCCGAGAGGCCCGGGTTGGCAGCTGGAGGCGCGTCGGTAACGGCGGGTCAAGAGGAATGGTCATCCATCCCATGGCAACATGGGGGGACAGAATCCGGCTTACAGGCCATCCGCGCATATCGGCCTGCCGCCGCGCGCCCATCATGCCCCGCACGGCGCTTTGCGGTTGACTCGGGGGGCGGGCCGGGTAAAAGGCGGGGCTTACAGGATTTGCACAGGCTGGCCCAAGGGCCGCGTGACAGGAGATACGACGATGGCGAAGCCCACCACGATCAAGATCCGCCTGAACTCCACCGCGGGGACAGGCCATTTCTACGTGACCAAGAAGAACGCGCGCACGATGACCGAAAAGATGACCGTAAACAAATACGATCCGGTCGTGCGCAAGCATGTCGAATACAAGGAAGGCAAGATCAAGTAACGATCTGCCGCCCTGCACCGACAACCTGCACCGACAACCTGCACCGACAACCTGCACCGACAAGGCCGCGCATCCTGCGCGGCCTTTTGCGGTTTACGGGGGTTTCTGATGTTTCACGTCCGCACCGCCACTTGGGCCGATATTGCGGCTATCGACGCGCTGCTCGCGCGGGCCTATCCGCGCCTGTTGCGGCCCGACTATCCGCCTTCGGTGCTGGTCACGGCCCTGCCGCGCATCAGCCGCGCGCAGCCGCGGCTCGTCACCAGCGGCACCTATTTCGTCGTGGAGGCGCAGGAGGAGGAGGAGGAGGGGGGCGCGATTCTCGGCGCCGGGGGCTGGACGCGCGATGCGCCGGGCGGGGCTGCGGCGCATCCGGGGCTGGGGCACATCCGCCATGTCGTCACCGATGACCGGCAGGTGCGGCGCGGGATCGGGCGGGCGCTGATGACCCATGTCATCGCCACCGCCCGCGCCGCCGGCCTGACCCGGCTCGACTGCCTTTCGACCCGCACCGCCGTGCCCTTTTACGCCGCCATGGGCTTTGCCGCCCTCGGCCCCGTGACCGTGCCGCTCGGCCCCGGCATAGACTTTCCCGCCGTGGCCATGACGCGCGCCATCTAGCGCCACGCAAAAGGGGCCGGTGTTTCCACCGGCCCCCGCGTCACTTGCATGTCTGCCCTGTCAGTCCCGGTTGCCGAAAAGCTGCAGCAGGAACATGAACATGTTGATGAAGTCGAGGTAGAGGTTCAGCGCGCCCATGATCGCGGCCTTGCCCAGCCATTCGCTGTCGCCGCCATGGGCATGGGCGAGGTAGGTGGTCTTGATCTTCTGCGTGTCATAGGCGGTCAGGCCCGCAAAGATCAGCACGCCCAGGATCGACACCGCGAACATGATCGCGGGCGATTGCAGCCAGATGTTGACGATCATCGCCACCAAAAGGCCGATCACGCCCATGATCAGGAACGACCCCCAGCCCGAGATGTCCTTCTTGGTGGTGTAGCCGTAAAGCGACAGACCGGCAAAGGAGATCGCGGTGATCAGGAACACCTGCACGATCGAAAAGCCGGTGAATACGAGAAAGATCCAGCTGATCGAGATCCCCATCGCCGCGGCGAAGGCGTAGAAATAGAGCTGCGCGCCCGCGGCCGAGATCCGGTTGATGATCGCGCCAAAACCGAACACCATCGCCAGCGGCAGGAACATCACGACCCACTTGAGCGGCGAGGCATAAAGCGCATAGCCAAAGTCGGTCAGATATTTGCCGTCGCGGAACATGTAGGCGTTGGGCACGTCGGTGACCGCCAGACCCGCCATGGCCCAGGCGGCCAGCGCGGTGATCAGCATGCCCACGGACATGGTGCCGTAGACCTTGTTCATATGGGTCCGCAGACCGGCGTCGATCGCGGCGCTGCGCGCCCCGACACCGGTGCGGATCGTATTGTATTCTGCCATCAGAGACCTCCAAGGTGTTTCGGGTGGCACCGTGCTTCCACGGCAACCTTGCTGCAGGATATTGGCAGAGACTGCGCGGATTTCAAGGATTGCAGGCAGGGTGAGGCGGCTTTTCTGATGAAAATGCACATATATCCATCAGCGCCGCGCTCATCCCTCTGCCGGTGCTCAGCCCCGCCAATGCGCGGGCACATCCCAGACCGGCCGCGCGGCCTCTGCCGCCGCTTGCGCGCGGGTCAGGCCCAGATCGCGCAATTGCGCGGCGTCAAGCGCCGCGAGCCTGCGGCGCTGCGCGCGCAGCGCGAACATGTCGCGCAACCGCCCGATCAGTCCGCGCCCAGCGCCCGGGTCGCGCCGAACCGTGCGGATCGCCGGGGAGAGAGACAGATTGCGCATCGGGATAGACCTCCGTTTCGTGATGGCTGGCATGGTTTGCATGCCGATGCTTGATATATCCCGTCTCGGGCTCCATGATGGAAACGAATGTTTGACATGCAAATCATCAAGGGCCGTGATGTGCCGCGCAACCTCGACCTGACCGCCCTGCGTGCCTTTGTCACCGTGGCCGAGACCGGCGGCGTCACCCGAGCGGCGGGCCTGCTCAACCTCACGCAATCCGCGGTCTCGATGCAGCTCAAGCGGCTCGAGGAAGGGCTGGGACAAAGCCTCATGGACCGCAGCGGTCGCGGCATCGCGCTCACGGCCACGGGCGAACAGCTGCTGGGCTACGCGCGCCGGATGCTCGACCTGAATGACGAAATCTACGGCCGCCTCACCGCGCAGGAATACGAGGGAGAGCTGGTGCTGGGCGTGCCCCATGACATCGTCTATCCCGCGCTGCCGCAGGTGCTCCACCGCTTTGCGATGGCCTATCCGCGGGTCCGCGTGCAGCTTCTCTCCGGCTTTACCAGCCGCCTGCGCGACCAGTTCGCGCGCGGCGAGGCGGCGCTGATCCTGACGACCGAGGATGCGCCGCGCGACGGGGGCGAGACACTGGCGACCCGCCGGCTGATCTGGGTCGGCGCGCCGGGCGGGCAGGCCTGGAAAGGCCGCCCGCTGCGGCTGGCCTTCGAACAGGCCTGCATCTTTCGCCAGGGTGTGCAGCGGCGGCTGGACGAGGCCGGTATCCCCTGGGAAATGGCGGTGGACAGCAATTCGAGTCGTTCCATCGAAGCCACGGTGAGCGCCGATCTCGCCGTGCATGCGATGGTCGAAGGGGCCGAGCCCGCGCATTTCGAACGCATCGCGCATGGCGGCGCGCTGCCCGACCTGCGCCAGATCACGATCAACCTCTATCATCGCGACCCCGGCACCGGCCCGGTGGTGGCGGACCTCGCCCAGATGATCCGCGCCGCCTACAGCCAGCCCAGACCCACACCCTGACCCACACCCAGACCCGACCGCGCCGGGCGCGCCGCCCCGGCTTCATCTTGCCTCAAATATCCTCGCCGAAGGCTCCGACAGCCCCACCGGCGCTGACGCCGGGCGGCTCAGGGCACGATCACCACCTTGCCTGTCGCGCGCCGTGCGGCCAGCAGGTCCAGCCCTGCGGCCGCCTGCGCCAGCGGCAGCACATGGCCCACATGCGGGTGCAGCCGGCCGGCCGCATGCCAGTCCAGCAGCGTGGCAAGGCTGTCGGTCAGCGCCTCCGGCGCAAAGCGCAGATAGCCGCCCCAGTAAAAACCCATCACATCCACATTCTTGACCAGCAGGCGATTCGCTGCGACCTGCGGCACCTCGCCACTGGCAAAGCCGATGACGAGCGCGCGCGCCTCGGGCCGCGCGGCCGCCAGCGCCGCGTCAAACGAGGCGCCGCCGACCGGATCGTAGATCACATCGACCCCGCCCAGCGCGCGCAGCGCGGCCTTGAGGTCGCCCGCCTCGGGGTCGATCAGGTGATCTGCCCCCGCCGCCTGCGCCACCGCGCGCCGCTCTGCGCCCCGCGCCACCGCGATCACCCGCGCGCCAAGCTGGTGGCCGACCTCGACCGCCGTCAGCCCCACACCGCCCGCCGCGCCCAGCACCAGCAGCGTCTCGCCCGGCTGCAACCGCGCCCGGCGGGTGAGCGCGAGATGCGACGTGCCATAGGCCACCTGGAACCCGGCCGCGACGACATCGGCCATCGCAGCAGGCACCGGGCGGCACAGCGCCGCCGGAAAGACCCCGTGCTGCGCCAGCCCGCCATGCCCGCCAAACACCACGACCCGGGTGCCCAGCGCCGGGCCGCTCACCCCCGGCCCCAGTCCGGTCACCTCGCCACAGACCTCCATCCCCGGCGTGAAGGGCAGCGCGGGCATGTCCTGATAGCGCCCCTGCACCATCAGCAGGTCCGCGAAATTGAGGCCGCAGGCCAGGATCCGCAGGCCAGGATCCGCAGGCCGACCTCGCCCGGTCCGGGCAGGGGCGCGGGCACCTCGGCCAGCACGGCCGGCCTGTCGAATGCAGTCACACGCAGCGCCAACATGACCAAAGCCCCCCAGTCCGATTCGATTGACTGACCAATCAGTCTAAAATGCCGATCTAAAGCATAGGTGGAATGCCGCGACCCGCCAAGAGGTCGAAAAACCCCAGCAAATCGTCCAATTAGCCCGGAAATCGGGGCACACCCTGTCCAAAAGGTCAGGGTGACTTCTGCAACCAAAGCGTGTTTTATCTGCGGATCGGTCTTCAGGGCTTTGCAACCGTTTTGCCCTAGGACAGACGTCGGACCGCGCGGGGCCAAAGTGGTGACAGTGCAGTGCTGGCCAGCCGAAGAGTAAATGTAGAGGAAGGTATGACGATGAAGCATCCTGTTGATGTCCATGTAGGCAAGCGCATCCGCCACCGCCGCTGGATGAATGGCACCACCCAGCAGCAACTGGCCGAAAAGGTCGGGATCAAGTTCCAGCAGATCCAGAAATACGAAACCGGCATGAACCGCGTCAGCGCCTCGCGCCTGTGGGACATCGGCCGCGCGCTGGGCGTGCAGGTCTCGTTCTTTTTCGAAGGGCTCGATTCGCCCATCGACGAGGATATGGTCACCGGCAGCGCGATGCCCGGCGATATCCTTGCCGACCGCGAGGCGCTCGAACTGCTGCGGTCCTACTATGCGATCCCCGAGAATCAGCGCCGCCGCCTGTTCGACCTCGCCCGCGTTCTGAGCGAAGCCGCCTGAAACCGGCGCGCCCCGAGGCCCCGGCAGGGCATTCCGCTTGACCCCTGCCTGACCGGCGCGCTACCGCCTTGGTGCAACAAAGCACCGGGGCGGATGACCGAACAGATGACAGACAGCGAAAAGGCCGCCCTCGTGGCCCTTGCCCATGCCCTGGCCGATGCGGCGCGGCCGGTGACCCTGCAACATTTCCGCAAGGCCATCGCGGCCGAGGCCAAGAACGCCCCCGGCACCCGCTATGACCCCGTGACCGAGGCCGACCGCGCGTCAGAGCGCATCATGCGCGACATGATCGCCGCCGCGCGCCCCGATGACGGCATCCTGGGCGAGGAATTCGGCACCATCGCGGGCACCAGCGGGCTCACCTGGGTGCTCGACCCGATCGACGGCACGCGCGGCTACATCAGCGGCACGCCCACCTGGGGCATCCTGATCTCGGTCGCCGATGCGCGCGGTCCGCTTTATGGCCTGATCGACCAGCCCTATATCGCAGAGCGCTTTGCCGGCGGTTTTGGCGAGGCGCGAATGACCGGCCCGATGGGGGCCCGGCCCTTGCAGACCCGCGCGCCGCGCCCTCTGGCCGAGGCGACGTTGTTGTCCACCTTTCCCGAAGTCGGCACCCCGGCCGAGCGTGCCGCGTTCGACGCGGTGGCCGCGCAGGCCCGGCTGACCCGCTATGGCATGGATTGCTACGGCTATGCCCTGGTCGCCGCAGGCCAGGTCGATCTGGTGATCGAGGCGGGCCTCTTGCCCTATGACGTGAGCGCGCCGATTGCGGTCGTCACCGCCGCCGGCGGCATCGTGACCGACTGGCAGGGGGGGCCGGCCCACGGCGGCGGCCGGGTCATCGCCGCGGCCAATGCGCAGGTGCATGCCGAGGCGCTGGCGATCCTGCGCCATGTCGATGGCTGATCTGCTGATCCGGGGCGCCGACACCGTCCTGACGATGGATGACGCGCGGCGCGAGCTTGCGGGCGCCGATATCCGGGTCCGGGGCGGGGTGATCGCCGCCATCGGCCCCGCGCTGACCGCCCCCGGCGCCGAGGTCGCCGAGGTCATCGACGCCACGGGCTGCGTGGTCACGCCCGGCCTCGTGAACACGCATCACCACCTCTACCAGACCCTGACCCGCGCCGTGCCGGGCGGGCAGGATGCGCTGCTCTTCGGCTGGCTGCGCAGCCTCTATCCGATCTGGGCGCGCTTTGGCCCCGAAGAAATGTTCACCTCTGCCCAGGTCGGGCTGGCCGAATTGGCGCTCTCGGGCTGCACGCTGACCTCGGACCACCTCTACCTCTACCCCAACGGCGCGCGGCTGGACGATACCATCGCGGCGGCGGCAGAGGTCGGCCTGCGCTTTCACCCCACGCGCGGCGCGATGAGCATCGGCGAAAGCGCGGGCGGTCTGCCCCCCGACGCGCTGGTGGAAGGCGAAGCCGCGATCCTCGAGGACTGCATCCGCGTGATCGACGCCCATCACGACGCGGCCGAAGGTGCGATGGTGCGCGTCGGCATCGCGCCCTGTTCGCCCTTTTCGGTCAGCCGCGACCTGATGCGCGAGGCGGCGCTGCTGGCGCGGGACAAGCGGGTGATGCTGCACACCCATCTGGCCGAAAACGACGAGGATGTCGCCTATTCGCTCGCGCGTTTCGGCTGCCGCCCCGGCCAGTATGCGCAGGATCTGGGCTGGACCGGCGACGACGTCTGGCACGCGCATTGCGTCAAGCTCGACGCGCAGGAAATCGCGCTCTTTGCCCACAGCCGCACCGGCGTGGCGCATTGCCCCTGCTCCAACTGCCGGCTGGGGTCGGGCATCGCGCCCTTGCGCGCGCTGCG
>Ga0100392_1001016_pt1 | contig 25861 bp, 18 predicted proteins | sample CryGeymeta201516_FD_81548 | JGI IMG/M metagenome (GOLD analysis project Ga0100392, IMG submission 81548) | Groundwater microbial communities from Crystal Geyser aquifers in Utah, USA - Crystal Geyser metaG 2015-16 | ecosystem: Environmental > Aquatic > Deep subsurface > Groundwater | place: USA... | reverse complement strand
TTATTATTACTCTATTATTTTTTCTTCTGAAACAACAAACAACTCACATTTGAATAATTTAATCACAACTTTACGCAATAACCGAAGGATCCAAACACACGCAATTTCAACCACGATGAAACAAATGAACCTGCTCATTGTCCTAGTCTTGGCTGTCCTCCAGTTGAGCCAGGCATTTACATCCCCTCTTTTCGTTCCGTCCAAAACTACTACTTCCACTTCGCAAAGTACTCTTATTGGTACTCGCCTTTACGGATTTGGTGACGAAAAGGAGGGAGGTGCTGCCATTGCCAAACCCAAGGTGGGATCCAAGACTGCCACTGAAGTCAAGACACGACAAAAGGTGGAAATTAAGAAAACCATCAAACCTGCTGAACCCGTTCAACGCCGCGAAGAAGAGTTTGAAGAAGCGCCAATGTACAAGCTCATGTTGATCGGGGACGATTCGTACGACGCAACTCACGTGGTGGAACGATTGTGCGCTATTTGTGATGATATGGACGAAGATCAAGCAGCGACAGTATTTCAACAGGCCAATCAAGAAGGAAAGGCCATGTGTGGTAAATATCCCTTTGAAAGAGCTGAATTGTTCAAGGAACAATTGCAACGATCGGATCCCATGATATTTTCCGATATGGAAGAAGAGAATGCGTAAGGAATGAAAAAATATTGCAGGGCGTGGTTGGGAAAAAAATGTCAATACTTAATTCAGTCATGATACATTTCAGTTGATGGAAGGTCGCAGATTGGAACAACGCAAAGTCAAATTGTATCAACCCTTGTGCAATTATCTAAGAATAATCTCAATCGTTTTTTAATTTAAAAAAATTGCATTTATTTGTGTCAAGCAAATTTTGCTCTCATCACTTTGTTTCTAAGATATGGCTAAATCCAAAAACTACCACTCTGGATCGTCTTCAGGACGAATGCGCCGTCGAGCCTTCAGTACCTTTCCCGAAGCCGAACTATCCGTTTCCCGGCTACTGCAACGACTCTCGCCATTCATTCTCGTCAGAGGAATCATTTCCGTCTTGGGGGCATACGTTTTGCCGCGTTTGGCAGCCGGCGATAAGCCAATATAGTCCATAAAATAATTTGTGGATCCGCCCAATACAAAAACTGTAAACATGATGGATGCACTCGTCATAGCTTTAAGCTCAGCTTTGAAGCGAGAACCTTCCCCGGTTACAGCGTCAAATAGGGGGATGTGTTCGACGAGGGCAAAGGACATGGCACCACGCAGACCTGCAAACCACAGTACCATTTGCATCTTCCTGTCCACAATGACCCCCATGGCTGGCGTATTCTTGTGACCGCCTCGGCATTTGTTTTGGTACTTCTGTGCTGCTGTCATCATATTTGCAAACATGCTCAGAATAGGTATCATAATAGCTCTGCTCACACAGCAAGCAGCGATGGCAATCATGATATGAAAACCGTTCCAATGATATCGCTGGCTGAATAAGAACAGACCAAGATAAGCAAATATGGCTGTCTCCATCATGGTGGCCACAATCTCCGTTACAAAACCAATGTGCGTTCTTGCTTCAGTGGACAAGTGTCCTTCCCCCGAGAAAATGGGACGCGCTCTTTTCTTTTCCCGAATTTTATTGTCAATCTCGCGACTTCCATTTTGAGGCAGATCATGATGGGAATACTCTGAATCAGTTCCATCATCGTCGTTGGCTCCTACAACGTACATATCCATCATAAAGCCCATTGTCACAATCGAGACAATACCGGACCAGCCGATTCCGTCGCAAACATAGTAGGGAAACAACGCCCAACAAAGGAACATCAAGACTTCTACCAGTGGCGTTTGACAGCCGTGAAAGCCCCAGTAATAGAGAGCACACATCATACCAGAGCCGGCGCCTACCAAGATAGAGCCACATGCCACTACAAAAAAGTGGACGACAGCAGCTGTAATGGTTTCGTTGTCAATTACCATGTTGGCATCAAGAAACCGTTCGAGGGTTTGAAATAACACCATGGCCACCCCGTCATTGAGTAGACTCTCACCGAATACTAAGACGTACAAGGTGTCAGTATCAGACATCCCCATGTTGCTTAGCACACTCAGCACAGCAATCGGATCGATGGACGAAATGAGGGCACCAAAAATCAGCGATTCAATGTAAGGAATGGTTTCGCAGAATCCTCCCAGCCACTTTGTTCCAGCGTGAACAATCGAAGCTGTCAAGAGTGTGGCAAGCAGTGTCCCGACGGTAGCGAAAAACATGATGGGCACCAAATGGCGATTAAAAGTCCTTTTGTCAATGCTCAGCGATGCTTCAAACACTTCAAACAAATAAAAAATCGCGGAAACAGGATTGAGTGAGATTGCCAAATTAGTCATATACTGCCGACACAAAAATGCAATCAACACTATTGGACAAATCATCATCTCGTACCAATGGGTGGGACCAAAATCCGAAGAAACCAATTTCCATCAAAACTGAAATCTTGATGAGGAAAGTAGGACGCCACATACCCACTGACCACTCCCACAAGAATGCAACCAGCTGCTTCTGGGAGCCATCGAATTTTAAAATGTCGAATGAGACTTTTAATCATTCCACAAAAGGCCATGATGAGAACCACGATGAACAGCCGTTGATCGGAGATATCTTCCTCGGCATCAACGTTGCAATTTTCGTGGTAAACATTTAAAATGGAAGCGCAGCAGGCCCTTGCTTCCACCGAAGTTGGATCATTCAGGAGTTGAGAAACCAACTCACTCGTATCGGCTACCGCCTTCGCAGAGGCTGCGAAATCTTCTTTGGGGTCTTTGGTAGTAGCAGTGGCATTGGCCGTTACTGTCGTGTTGGCCTTTTTGATCACATCGTGAATGACCTTCTCTTCGTGTTGAAGAAGCAGGGTACTTTCCAGTGTTTTGCCCGTCACGTGAGAATGTCCGGTGGGTAGATTGAGAATGTTGTGTGGTTTGGGATGTAATTTGATAGGTGCTTGCGTTTGTTCTACTTCTGGTCCTGTGACACCTGCGGATGTATCGGCAAGTTTCATTCCCGCTGAGAAAGCTTCATCATCATCATTATCATTCGAAGGTGGTGGCACATGGTCGATAGACGTGGTGTTACTCTTAGCACTCAACCTAGATCTATCCAGATTAGAAACATGAAAGAAATCGCCTTGTTGTTGTTCTAGTCTTCGTCTTTGACGTTTCGTGATTTCTTTGCGACGTGCCTTTGAAAACTGAAACAAGACGGCATTCTCAGGATAAAAGAGAGGTTTGGGAAACCACCAAGATTGAATAACTTGTGCATATCCTTCCAATTTTTCAGAATAATACGTCCACATATCTTTTCGATTCCTCCATTTTTGTTCTTGTCGTCGTCTTGTTAACAATCGCCTTCGTCTGCCATTTCCATTTCCTCCTGTTTCTTTGCCCAACGAAATATCTGCTACTGTTTCCAACGATGATTGTGCTTGCTGTTCGAATTCTTCTTGGTCTTCATCATCATCTTCTTCTTGACTACAGGTTTCATCAAAAGCTTTTTGTAAACCAGTACATTCATCTTTGCCATTGGTCGCATTAATGACATAATTGAGAACAGATTCACGACACATGAGAGCATCGGCAGCACTTTGTTTCTTCACGACGACCAGACCATCATTAGCAGCAGCAGCAGCAGCAGCAGCAGGAGTGGTAGTAGAGGTGGAAACCTTTTCAGTTCGGTCAACACGAAACGGCAGAGGTCTTTCTTCAGACTTCAATAGTAACGTCGATTCTGATTGTGCCGAACGACCATGCAATGATGATGGTGATGATGCACGAGGCGCTGCTGCTGCTGCTGTACGATGAAGTATATTTTTGAATGGATTGGACCATAGAGAGCTGGTACTAGATTGTTTGATAGTCATTGCAGTGTCTTGTTGTTGTTGTTGTTGATGATGATCTTGTGGTAATGGTCCTTCGTGTTCGGATTCATCAAACATCGAATGTGCTTCATTATCCAGGGAAAGCGGTCCATCATTCATATCATCATCTTCTTCAAAGACTACTTTGATCTTTTTGAAATCGTGTTCTTCTTCTTCTTCTTCTCCTCCTCCTCCTCCTATTCGCATTGCCGTTGATGATAATGATGACGATGATGGTAAGCGATTCGAAATACTGGTACTACTTTTGGGTACTGGTGGTGCATTCGACTTGTCCAGTTGAAAGATCAGTATTGCCACTACAAAGGGTACCAACAATACCAGTGCAAATTTTCGTTTTTTGTTTCGAATGTGACATGTACCAGCACCAGCAATACCATCTTGCTGTTGTTGTTGTTGTTGATGATGATGATGATGATTGTGGTCATCCGCATTGTCGTTTAGTGGAACAATCAATACGGATTGTTCCTGTGCAAAATCATCATCATCATCATCATCATCATCATCGTGGTGATTTTTTCCTCCTTCTCCTCCTGCAGCAACTGCTGCTGTTACTAGTATTGTTGGTCGCAAATTGTGTTGGGCATTTTGGACAGAAATTACAGAATCCTCACTAATATCCGAAATAGAACGACTGTACTGTTGTTGTTGTTCTTGCTGTTGTTGACGTCGTGGTTTTATAAAGGCTGACATTGTGTTCAACTCTTTCTTTAATTGTTGTTGTTTGTTTTTTTCCTTACAAGTAGTACTGAAAACGTATTTTGATGGTGGGTTGCGTCACTAGTACTGTACTGACTGTACTTGTCTAAACTAGTAGAGCTAGCTAAGAGCGGTGGCTTGTCTAGTAGTAGTGGCGGTGATGGAAAGCAATTGCTCCGAACAAATTGTTACCGGTGTAGGTGGTGTGTGGTGTGTGTAGTGTGTAGTAGTAATACGTGCAAAGTGCATACACAGAACACAGATTACTTCTTACTTTGACTTTTTCTTTGGTGTATCTTCTTTTTTTAATTTCCAAATCAACTCTTTTCCTTTGAGACTCTTGTAGCACTTCGATACTACTGTAACAGATGATGGCCAAGAGCAGAACAGAAAAAACAAACAAATACTAAGTAATAAGAATGTATGATGAATGCTGATGATGATTGTTGGAGAGACATTGGCCGGTAGTAGTACCAGTAGTATGCTGATGCTGTACCAGGTAGTCTACTGCACGGTACCAGGTAGAGGAGAGGAGGAATGCAAATGTACGATCAAATCTATCGTCACCTCATCATACCTACTCTACCTATTAATCGCGCTGGGTTTGTAACTAAGACTCATTCATTCGTGATTAAAAAACTACAATACGTACAGCACTCTTTTTAAAACCCGCCAAAACAAAAATCCAAAATCGTTGTGTTTTGTTGGTTCGTTTCTTTTTCATTAGATTTTTTTCCATTATTATCATTAAAAAAATAAAATACTAGACTACTAGACTAGTAATTGTTCGATCGATGATGAGCGAAACCTAGCTAGCTAACTAGAGAGTAGAGATCACAAATACAAAAAAAAACCTACTTGAAACAAGAGCGAAAAGTAACAACAACAACAACAACATGATAGCACGATGGGTAACAAGAAGGATGGTGTTGAAACGTTGGATTTCATTTGCTACAGCTGTTACCACTTTTCTGGTTTTGGTAGTCGTATCATCCTGTTGTCATGGCTTTTCCACATGTAGTGTACTACAGGTACAAACAACAACAACAACAACTACTACGATGAGATCGTTTTCGACTACTGCTGTTGTCGCCGCTGCCGCTGCCGCTACGACGCATGTTGAAGATACAACAGAAGAAGTAACAATCATCGAAGATGATGCCAGACCTCACGATCATCGTGCCAAGGAAACCAGAAAGGCAAGACGTTTAAATCATGCCTTTCGGTATCTGTACCGACACGACGATTATACTACTTGCACTGATAATAATAATAATAGTGCTTCCGCAACAACAACGACAATCACCAATCCACGAGAATATTTGAAAGTAGTCGGAGGATACACGGATGATGAAATTGATCAACTTCACAAATCGTTTCCTCCTCTTTTAGATTTGGATGTTCAACGTCATTTGAAACCCAAATTGCGATTCTTAAAGGAAACTCTGCTCAACATTGACAATAACAACAACAACGACCAAGAAATAGCAGTCTTGCCCGCATACGTTCGAAAGTCTTTGCCACCACAATATTATGGATCGCGATTGGAACGCATCGTAGCACCTCGACACGCCTTTTTGATGTACCATAATTTATTGCCACAACACAATAACGAATCGTCATCGTCATCGTCAAGATCGTCGTGGTGGTGGTGGGACACGACTGCAACGACTACCAATACCTCACCGTGGCAAGACTTTTTCAAGAGCTGTCGCAATACCAAACAATTTGCTGCATTGTGCAATCAATGGATTCATAATAACCAAAATCAAAGTCATTATCATTATCATCATCATCAACAACAACAACAACAGCAACAACACGCAAGTAGTAATCAAACGAATACGCCTTTGCAGGTGAGACAGGTAATAACACCCAAACAAATTGAAGCTTTTGATTTCTTGTTTGGTCGGGGACTCATGGCAGCGGCACGGAATGAACTTTGTCAATCCAACAGTACTTGGCCTTTACTATATCAGACCATTAGTCCCGGAGAACTAATTACGTTACTTGTCAAGCACGGTGCCAATCCGTTGGAACGTGACAATCGCGGAGTATCACTGTTGCACTGGGCGGCTGGAGCGGGAAATCTCGACGGCGTCAAGGCATTGCTTCCCTACTTTTCTTCTTCTTCTTCTTCTTCTTCTTCTTCTTCTTCTGCTGCTGCTGCTGCTGCCGAAACCGGTGTTTGGGTACGAGCGGAACGGGATGGTGCTACACCGCTCCATTGGGCTGCTGCAGGAGCCAATGCTCGTGAATTTGGAGTAGGCGGACATGTCGATGTATGTCGCTATATACTGTCCCAACTACCCGAACAACAACAACAACAAGAAGAAAACAAACGGGATCTGGTATGCCAATTGACCAAAGATGGGAATTCTGCTCTCATGTGGGCCGCTTGGTCAGGAACGCTCGAGACGGTCAAATTTTTGATTCGCAATCGCGCTGATCCTTCCGTGGCCAATCGCAATGGTTGTACCGTGGCTCACTGGGCAGCGTCAGGAGGAAATTTAAAAGTGTGTCAATACTTGGCCAATACCGTTAACGTAGACTTTACCAAACCCAATTACGGAGGAAATACACCCTTGACACACGCCGTTGCGTTTGGAAGGGCTGATATCGTACAGTGGTTGCAAAAAGAGATTGTTATCCAACGAAATGATCCAAACGCCTTGAATCTAGCCAATGACTTTGTGGATTGGACCAATGGTCAAGATGAAAAGCGACAAGAAGTCTTGAAACTCTTTGAGGACTGGTACGATGACCATGAGCGCTAGAGAGTGTAGTGTCTTTTGGTACGAGGTGTAGGTAGATGAGACATGGCAGCAACGAAAATAAATAGGGTGCTGTCTGCTACAAAAATCTATTATTGTCATGATGGATAAAGCCATGTATTTGGAGTACAGTATCCAACAGAAAATTATTCTTGCAGATGGCCGTCGACTCTCTGTTTATAAGGGTCAATTTTCTAGATTGTTTTTGATTAGCAGCTTGGGCCTTTTTCATTCGAGGGCTTTCCAATGCGAAGATCTCGCTGGTAGTACAGACTGCCATATCCAGCAGAGTAAGTCTGGGGAGCTATGACATGGATTTACTCTCTTCTTATCTCTCTCTCTCTCTCTCTCTCCCTGGAGTTATCTCATCAAATTGAATAGTGATGAGCTGCTGCGTGTGCCCCCCTGTACTCTGTGTTTTGGAGTTCAGTCGACTCGTCCATTTTTGTGACAAAAATGTATTTGTAATGTCCAGCCTTTTTTTCTTCTTCTTCCACTCCAATCTCAAACTTGCTTCTCTTCCAGCAATCCATACTGTTTCATTTTATCTTGCACGTGCTTGGTAACGCACATTTCCAAGATTTCTTTAGGTCTGTCACAATGCGTTACGCATCCCATGGTAGCATCTTGTCGTCGTGATGTTGGTAAATGATTATGAATCACGCTAGCACCGTGATATCCACCGCATCGTTCCAATTCACACAAGGCCACATCACGTAATTCGTGTGGACATCCTCCCATATTGATGTGTCGGTACGCTTGTTGAACAGCAGTTTCGCACTGCGTAACTTGTTGGAACGTAACGTCCGAACAGGATGATGATGGATTGGTCGATAGGTGTTGTTGTTGTTGTTGTTGCTGCTGTTGACATTTGTTAAGGGCTTTCAAAAATTTGGAACAAAATTTGTGAATTTGTGGTTGCAATCGAGGCAATTCTCGTGATCCCATTGCAAAGGATTTTTGCGATGTAAACACCGATCCAAAACACAATAAGAGGCATCCAGCCAACAAGGCTATCTTGAACGTTTCTCGGAGTGCCATTTTTTGAAATATTATTATTGTAGTGTCTGTTTGGCTTGTCCTAGTTAGTTCCACCTTCGTAACTACAGTCGAAGCATACTCCTCTGCCAGCAAAAAGGCGACTTGGAAGGATGAGAGAGGAAATTAAATAACAATAATACGACTGTAATAATATATGAATACCAGGTAATTACTGTAACAAATACGTAATACGTAATACTACTACGAGTGGTACTGTAGTTAATAAGAATGATTTTGGCAATCTCGATGAAAAATCTAAAATAGATTAGTGAGAAAGAATTTAATTTGGCCATCTTATGACCCAGCACCTCTAACCCTATATGTATGAACTCTATGTGAATTCGTGACTGAGACTGAATCAGCGTTCGCGCCAAAATCAGCCTGCCCCTCGATTCGAAACAGAAAAGCAATGCGGACAAAAACCACTTCAATGTTGTGTTTTCAAACGAAAATTTCCCTCCAACCTCAATATTATTATTGTACTCGAGTAATTGTTATTGATTGTTATTATTATTTTCTTTCTTGTTGTTGTGGATCGAATTATATTATAATACGAGGACTCGAGTACTACATTATTGAATACAGCCAATACTCAGTAAACAGCATCCAAGAAACCATGCCTACCAAAATTGTGCAGGAGATTCCTGCTACTGAACATCAACAGCATCAACATCAACAGCGACATGCTCCTCAAAGTGATGCCGAAGGTGATGTTGCTACTACTGTTGCTGAAGCTTCCCCCAGTATGCCTACCACACTCAAATTGTCCTTTGGAAATGTTGATTTTTCGTTGGTTCCAACGTCTAGTAATGGTACTGTTACCTTTCAAGCCAATGGACTGAACGAGGCTGTACTGAACTTGAACAATTTTTCGGGTTCTCTCGTGATCGCTTGTAATACCGCCAACCTTGTCAATCGTTCCAGCAACAACAACAACAGCAGCAGCTGTTGCAATAATAATCTGGTGGAAGATGCTGCCAGTCCATCTCCCGATGCCACCAGCAAACAGAAGAAAAAAACCAAAGTACGGACCTCTGCTGCTGCTGGACAACAGCAATTGACATCATGGGCCACATGTCGCAAAACTGGATTCTCGTCGCAAGCTCCAACACCCAAAATGACAAACAACGACAACAGTTGTAAGAAGAATAACAATAACACCAAACGTTCGTCGAGTCAAATTGAACAAATTGTGCAGGCCAATCGAAGCAGTCCCTCCTTGCAACCCTACCATTCACCTGTCAAACGCAGTCGACAGGTTCATGGAATCCCTACTCCATTAGCTACACACTTGCCTCCTTCTCCCATTTTATTGGCTCAAAAGACAACTCATTCTTATTCCAAAGAATTGGATTGTTCTCAAACCATGTCCAGTCAACCAACCTCACAAGAAGAAGAAGAAGAGAACGAAGAAGATCGTCTTGTTTCGAAGCAACATCCGTCATTTACGGACGAGGATTCTGTTGCTACACACAATGCTGACGACGATAATGTTGACGTGGACATGATGGATATCAACAACAAGATGATTAGTAGTAGTAGCAGCAGCAGCAGCATCAAGCCCATGATGGCCGACCCTTCCTCACAACCATCTGGTTCGACGACTCAAGATGAAGTTTCTACCGCGTTTGAAAATACCAAGACGCAGACGAACATTAGTACTGTCATGAAAACTCCAGATCCACGTTGGGGTACGTTTCTATTGTACTTTGATCCCCTTTTTTTAACCTTTGCTTTTATTCGTAATGAGATTTCTCAAAACCATTTCTCTCTCTCTCCAAAACAACGATGCGCACAGGTCATACACTTACCGCAATCGACCATGGGCGTCTCTTGCTGTGCGGAGGTCAGTCTTTCCAACCCGTCACCAAGGGCAAGGGTAAGAATGCCACGACTGAAATTCTGCCAGTCACCATGAGCGATGTTCATGTTTTTGAAATGGAAAGAAACAAGTGGTTCCAACCCATTTCCTGTGACGATAAGAGTCAACAGTGGCCCCGCCAATGGCATTCCGCTACCTTTTTACCCCAACGTCAATTGTTGATCTGCTTTGGTGGTGAGGCCATGAATCCCACAACGGGCCGTATAACAACCTCGGATAAAAACAACTTGATGGTTTTGGATACCGAGATTCTACTCTGGTATCCACCCTCGGCGAGTGGTGATTTGCCCAGTGGGCGATCTGGACACACGGCTACTCTGCTGGAAAACAATAATGAATTGGTAATCTTTGGCGGTAGCAAGAGTAACAAATTTCTGAATTCTGTAAGTGTTCTCGATACCACAAGTTGGATCTGGACAACACCCAAGATCCAAGGAGTTGCACCCAAAGCTCGCAGTTACCATTCGGCGACGGCTGTCAAACCAATGACGACCAAGGCCGAGGGAAGTGATGCTGATGCCACCCACGTACGTCAACGAATTGTCATTTTTGGAGGCAACGACCAAGACGTGTCATTTGCTACTGTGCACGTCTTGGAAAAAATGGACACTCCAAAAGAAGAAGCAACATGGAAATGGTTTCATCCTACTGTTAGTGGCACAGTGCCTTCGGCACGCACTGGTCACAGTGCTACGCTGATGAACGATGGCAAGACGATTTGTATCTACGGAGGCTGGGATCCGAACCAAGACGATGACGAGTCCAATCAAGACGACGGGTGGTACGGCGATTCTTTCTTGCTTGATACTGAAACGTGGACATGGAAACGAAGCGACAGTGTTCCTGTCTTTATGGGTCACTCCTTAAATGCTTCTCAAGGGACAAATGGAGGCCCAGCACGTGCCGGACACGGTGCTGTCCTGAATTCGTTTACCAATGGCAGCGGCAACAGCAAAGGTGCAAGGGCTAGCAATGAAATCTTGATCTTTGGTGGAAGAACAGCGGAAGGCTTTGAAGGAGACTTTCAGTCAATGACTGTTTCCGAAAGTTAGGTGTCCTGCAGTCTTTTTTTGCAGGTTGTATCTGTGCGGGCTAAGAAAGGTCTACCTTGACTCTTTCCCAAGATCTATTACCATGTGATTATGGCCTTGTCTACCGTAAAGTCTACTGTAGCTAGCAAAGAGCTTATGTAGATGTACTCGAGTAGTGCGGCACTATTGGCTCCATTTCGCCAAGCAAAATTGGTTCATACCATTTCTTAAACATTGATCATGATAGAAGACTTCAGTAAAGGTGTCTGTCCCTATCTTTTTCTGTGATGATAATAATAATAATAGAACATGTTGACATAACAATAATAAAAAACTACCCGCCGCACACTTGACTCAAAAATACCAAAGAAAACAATGCGGTGAGATTCAAATTCCAGAAAACTTTCAGATTTTTCGAAACAACAATACAGTGGCATGGACATTGCTCGTTCTCTGGCATCCTCATTGCTTCGTGTACCTTCCATTACATTAGAATGAATCCAACTCAACCCGTCAACGACGTCATGATGAAGAGTATCGACGGCATCGGAAGCGACAAACTATCAGTACCAACAGCCACAAACAAGGTCGGCACGAAAATTCCACCGCTGATCAACAACGACACGCCAATAAAAAATGGCAGCAGCAACAGTGGCAGCTCTACTACCAACAACACTAACAGCACAATTCCAAAAACGATTAGTGATGCAATGGTCTGCAAAATACCGCGCACCAAAATAATGCAAACGCATAGGCGTGTTCAAAATATTTTGGTGTAAGTTTTACGTGGGAGAAATGCGTATATTTTCCCTTCTCGTCCATGTTTACCGAGTTCACGTTTCTCATATTTGTTTTGCCGTTGCTCGTAAAAAAAGACGGGGATCAGGTCAATGCATCCGTTTGTATGCGTCGCTCCGATCCAACGACGTCGTCTTGGGCTCAACCATTGGCGGCGCTCATCTCCGTTCAACAGAATACACTGGGAATCAAATCTACGCCCGCATTCTCAACAAACATCAAACAGAGTTTTTCGACGCAGCATCCACTCAAAAATTCGTCGTCGTCAAACGTGTCTTGGCAACTGTTCGATCATTGTCACCTCCAGGCCGCTTTATAGATTGCAAATTCGGACACTGTCAGTGGAAGGAAATGTCGCACAGTAAGGTGACGAACTTGGTACGTAATGATCTCTACCGACTTTGTGTACAACAAATCAAAGCAAAAGCCGCCATGGCCCGGTCCACTCAAGAAAACAAAATAGAAGTTGCTGCATACAAAAGTAAATCTGAAAACGATACGGTCCAATTGTTGACGTATGCCCCCATCCTGTCCACAAACAAGCCTCTTGTTTTCAAGAAGAAGCGAGAACGGTCTAAGAACGTCGATGCCTCAATCCTTTCCAATCAGACTAACCAAAAGCAACAAAGACATCTGCTTAAGGTCGACTCTGATTGGACGGACAAACCAAAGTCGATAGGCCCGAGCAGCAGTCGTAAACGTCGCATGCTGTTGCCTGATACAACCACAACCACATCCACCAAGATCACACACAAACCGAAGAAAAAGACAACCAAGAAAGTCAACCTTATAGAGAAGCATGTTTCCATTGATCCTAATGAACTAATCTGCAATTATTTCAACTTGCCGGGACTACAGGAGGAGCGTTCCAAACTATCGGATTACAACAACATGTTGCTCGAGTCCATGGAACTATTTCGAGCCACCCAGTATATAAACCGTGCAGTGCCGGGTCAAATAGGTCTGCGATGTGTTCATTGTGCACGAAAAAAGGTACGACACGGAGGATCCGTGGCGTTTCCCGGTCGTCCGGAAGCCTTCGGTGTATCCGTTTGTGCCATGGGAAGTCAGCATTTAAGGGACAATGCCAAACCATCCAAAGCCTGCCCCTACGTCTCCCCCGAACTACGCACCCGCCTCGAACAGGCCAGCAAAATCAGCTTTTTGCAAACCAGCGAGCGCGGAGGTACAGACGTGGCACGATATGTGATGCGTGTCCTCAAGGTTTGTGGCATTCGTAGTACTGCCCAGGGCTTGCAGCCTGGAGAGACTCCTCAGCACACTGCAACTGCGACTGTGGGTCCAAGTTCTGAAATTGCTTTTACTACTGGCACAAATTCAGTTTCTGTGGCTAGCACTACGAATTCATTTGCTACTGCTTCCCCCGCTAGGAGTGCTTCGATCAAGCACTCGTCCACCCCGGAAAACGACGTTTCGACTGTCGCTGGTAACAATCGTCGCTATATCAGCACGCGCGAAAGTGATGAGGTTGAATCTGACTCTACGCCCGTAACGAGTAATGGTGGACGAGGTACCAGCTATAAGAATCGCGAGAGTTTCAAGTCGGTGATCTCCTCCTCTACCACGCAGTCGACAATGAAAAAAAGACGGCTTACACGATAAAGGTTCAAGACCTCATTTTGGATGCGAGCAGCCAAAACTATAGACAACACCGAACTGCTCAACATGAAACCTACGGACAAGTCCAAGAATTTGCTTCTACTAGCCAACGACGAAAATAGTGTTAAAGCAAAACTTGAATTCCATCATCGGAATGGACCAAAATGCAGTTTGAGACACCATGATTTGAAGCACACAAAAAAATTGCGAGTGCTGCAGCATGTAATACAAGCATGGATTGGATTTGAAGCTTCGGTATTCATTCTTTGATAAAACAAGTAGCCTGTGGAGAAGACATCCTTCACTGGTGACGCCGAAACAAAAAGAGTGTAAAACTCGTGGCAGCAGGTTGTGTTCAAAATGAATTGAAATTTATAATTGAGTACTGTATCTAAATAATTATTGATAAAACACAGAGGAGTGTCCTCTTACGTTTTGTATTATTGTATAGTTGTCAAATAACATGGATTGCATAAACTGTGTGGTACTGATCACATGTATTGGGGCCGGGTGTCAAACGTGTCTAGCGCTTTGTGCATTATAAAAAATGTGTTGCCACCGGATCATCATCATCATCATCACCTCAAGGCCGGATGCCTGCAGACTCATAAAACGTCCTTTCAAATCGCTGCAGAGATTCCATCACTCCCTTTTCTACAAATCGTGTCACTGCAGAAGATCCCTGCATTTCAGCTCGATTCTTGGAAACGGGCATAATTTTCAAAATAAAGGAAGGTAACTTCACTTGTACTTGAAACGATGATTCAAAATCAATACCTACACCGTCATCGAGTTCAACAAGGCTGATACGACAAATACTGGTTGTCGTTTTCTTTTGATGCTCCTTTTGCGAGACCAATCCCATAATTTTGTTGTAAATGGCCATTAATAATTTGGGTCCTCGTGCCTGGGTACGATCGGTTATCATGGTAAATTCGTACGCCGGTAAACCATGATTGTGTGTTTCACTTCCATCATGAACGAGTTTGGCACCACAAATGACTGTCGTTTCTACAACCAGTCCCGAAAAGGAAATACCATTGCTACACAGTTGCATAACAGTTTGTGTGTCACGTTCCGACCGTTGCGGCATTGCAGCTCCCAGACGTTGCGTTTCTGCTTGCCAGGCATGAAAAATATCAGGAGAGACAGGATCTATTGGAACAGGTGGAGCATCGGAAACAAAGAGTGTATTACGAGCTTCGGGAGACTTGAAAAAGTCGACGAGCCGTTGTCGATCTTCTTCCGCGAACGATACCAAGGAACGTGAGGTTTTCACAATCTGTCCACCAAAGGTTAAGGATGAAGGATCACTACCACCACCACTTTCTGCATTGGCAACGTTATTACGGACGCGTCTGGTTCGCTGCTTTGGTCTCGCGAGAGTTCGGATAGGTTCTTCCACATTCACAGAAGAGACACGAGGAGATGTAAATTCTTGATTCCGTATTTTGGAGGAAGTAGTTGTTGGTTTCGAAGGATGGAGGGAAACGTGGAAAGCCACAGCTGGCACAGTACAGTATGCGCCGCACAGCAACAGGCAGCAGAGAGATCGTGGTGATAATATCCGAGGGATCATGGTGCTGTATTTTTTTCTTGTTGTGTTGTATACTTTGGCGCAATGAGATTGTGAACGCGAAAATATAACAATTTCTGATTGCTACACATCACATACATCTTCATTGCTAAGAAGTCATCAGTAGCACAAACCATCGTTGACGAGTTACGATTCAACAACAACATCATCCGCATCATCAGTGAGGATGACTAGACTACTAGTACTAGTCTACTACAGTAGTACCGTAGTAGACTACTGAAATGAGAACAAAATAATGAGTCAGGCTTGATACAATAGGGTTATGGGGCATAGAAAAGGTTTCGATCGAACTTTCGAGTTCCACTTCACCGCTGCAAATAATCGCAATGACTGCTGTATTGCGTTAAACTGGATGGCTCAGTTCTCGGAACTAGTAGTAGTAATAAAAAGCACGCCAAGGTTGCGCCGCAAGAACTAACTAAAGGCTCTACTCTAGTAGACTAGTAGACCAGTAGTCTAGTCTAATAGCAATATTATAACCTCGTGGTGTATTTTTTAGTGAAAAATTGAACTCTAGTAAGCTTTTTTCCCTTGATCGATTTAACTAATAGTGTAGCAGTGGAAGTATTTGTAATGCATGATGTATACAAGAAATAAGAACTCTACTTAGGCCTTCTTGGTTAGCACAGCAAAGTATCCATCTTTGGCTTCTTGTTCCGAGTTGGATTCAGCGGGTTCTATCGTTAAAGTCATATCTCCTAAGTCCAACGACTGTAACTCATCCGTTGTTGGAAGTCCTCGCTTGACTAGCACAGGGTTGGCATTCGATTGTCGTTCCACATGCGACGCTCCCTGAGGATGAGCAATGATCAATTTTCCTCTTGGTCGGACGAGGGATGCCGCCTTTTTCAGAGCTGCTTCCATGTCGGAAAAGTCATGAAGGGCCGAGCAAAACAGTACGGCATCAAATCCAACCTCAGAGTTGAAGTCGTTCATGAAATCCACCGCCTCGAACTGAACACCACGGTGTTGTTCCCTGGCATTTTTGATCATTTCCGGTGACAAATCAATGCCAACAATTTGAGATTCGCTCATCCCACAGTGTAACAAATGTGGAACCAGGACACCATAGCCACATCCAACGTCGAGACACTTTCCAGTCTTACCCGTCGCGTCGGCCGCTACTTGACAAGCCATGTCGACTCTGGCCTGAATATTCGCAGGCATGTCGCCCGTAATGGAGCGTGCTGCTTTGGCATCCGCACTGGCATCCCACGTGATCTGTTGAAAGATGTTGTGCAAATCGTGTTCGTTGAAATCGTGGACTCGGTACAATCGTTCCAATTCGTCTTGGGCCCTGCGTGCTCCATCCATTTCGGGTTCCGAAATTTGCGCTTGCTGGAGGACAGACATGTTGGCCAATCGAGCATCCCACTTTCTGAGTTGTTGGTACAACTGAGTCGCCATGTACAGATGTGGTGGTAAATTATTCATGGCGTCTTCGACACGCTTTTGGGTGCCCTGGGCGACGTCTTTGCCGTACTTTTTTATTACCCGCTTCTGTGTCTTCTTAATGTCACTCTTGGACACCTTGTTCTTCTTCGCACTACCTTTGGTCGACGAAGAACCAAATCCTCCACCACTGGATGCCCCAAAACCTTTTGATGCCATAGATAAAGTTGTCGCTGTATTTGTCGCTGTGATGGAAACGATACCATGGTTGTTTATTTGGAGCTGAAATGATTTGGATATTGATATTTGAGATATCAGAGAGGCCAGGAATATTTTTGTGGTCAGGTTTTTCATCTTGTAAATATGCGTCTGAATATCATCCAACGCAGGCACAGGAAAGCTACTACTTGTAGGGTTATAAATTGCTGCACGGTGTTATTGCTATGTGCTTTTAACTATTACCAGTCGGATGTTTTGTTGATTGATAGACAATTTTTTGATAGGTTTGTTTGAGCGTTGATTAAGGCTTGAAGCCTGAATTTTTAGGAATGCGTTCTCATTCACGAATGTTGATCCCGCAAAGCCGAAGACTATGAGGCACCAGCGAACTATTCTCAGGAGTTCAAATAATTAATGAAACATCTAATCTTATTATTCCAACGATAAGTGTGATGCAGCAGAAACATAGATGTCGAAGTTTACTAGACCTACCTGCTGTCTTTTTGTACACGTCAACTCAATCACTCGCGGTAGGTTTCCCTTCGAGGTGCACCAATTCCTCGTTCATTTTCAATCAAAGTCTCAAATTTTTGTTACTCTCTTAATCTTCGACGTCTAAGTCAAAAGTCACAAAAAAGGAGGGTGGGCGCCGTTGTTTTCTTCCACCACAGGAAAACTCCTCCGACCAGTAGTGTTGCCAAAGTTCTCATTTTATTCTTGGCTCGGCATTTTGGACTGAGGCAGATACAACACAACCAACACCTCAGTCTGATTCACGACTTTACATACTATTACCAGTATATTATTCCCCTCATACTAGTACTACTCCATAGTGTAGCTAGTCTACTAGTAGCTAGTCTAGTAGTCGAGCTAGTAGTGTAGGATCCCGGAAAAAGTGGAGTACTATCGCAGAAGAAGTGAGCCTGTAGCCGGCAAACGTGGTCTATGGCAAAAAAACAAGCATGATAGCCATGATGAACTGCGAACATGCAGGACTGCTACCTGGCATTTTCTACATGTTCCACCTGGGCTCCAGTTATTTTGGTAGTATCCCGGAAAAGTAGATTTTTTCCCAGATGTCTTCGGAGTTGTCAAAACCATTCCTGAATCTCTGCTATTTTTTTCTTAACACTAGACTACCGTAGTAGCGGTAACAGGGTAAAAGTCAAGATCCCGGAAGCACGAATCATAAATGCCGGAAATAGGTTGGATTTTGACAAAAAGTGTCATGAGATGCAACATGCCCGGGCGGAATCAGTCTGTAATTTCATGATGGAACCCAACTTATCAAAGTTGCTGAATCTTCTTCATCGCCCGAACGAAGGAACAATTGCCAATTGCCCAGACCACTGTATACTACTTCGTTCTACCAGTATTATTACGCAACTGACCACAATTCATCAGAAGTCGCTTCTATCTATTCTCACGATGTTTTTCAAAGATCGCTTTCTCTCAAATGCCAGGCAGCCACTTGATCGCCCACGGCCTTTAACTCAGCCGACAACCGCGCTCTTTCATCCTCTACTAGCAGGTTGGAAATTGGCCGGACAACGGCTACCTGTTGAAAACATCGTTCAGACAAACCTTGCTTTGAAAAAGGAGGAGGCAAGTTCGGTGATTTTTTCGGACAACCAAGAAGTCCCATCAATAGTTTTGACGGGATCAACGCGAAAGTACGAGGCACAACAACCACCCAGAAAGCGACAACGACTAGAATCCCATGCTCTCATATCAATGGCATTACATGCCCCTATTCTCATCAGATGCCGTGCTTTGAAGAATCACACTGCTGTGGTAGGTGTAACATGCCAAGGGATCGACTACAGCCAAGTATCATCGTTTTGCGACTCCTCCTCCTCGTCGTCTACTACGGTCAATTGTAGCTCCAGTCGTGGCAGTTTTCCGTGCAGCACTGTGCAATACACTGCCATTTCTACTCCCGAGACACTCTCCTCGTCGGTATCTACTTGTAGTGGAGATGATGTGGGGAGTTACCGAGACGCAGCATTGGCTCTGACATCACTCTGCGCCTCCCACCACCGCACTAACTAGTACTATTACCAAGCGCAAGTTTGTCAGCCACTGCCACCAATCACCACCAACCAATCAGCATCTATGCAAACTACAAAGGTTATCACAACTAGATCTAGGCTCTCTGTACTGGAGCGAAGCCTAGAAACTAAAAACCAGCAGATTCATACATTCCCACCAACCACCCACCCACCTACCTTTTCTTAAAAGGAAATGCAGCTCTGCCCCGCCACAGCATTATACTTTTACTCTAGACTCGCCCGTTCTCCTCGAGACGCTCACTTAGCATTAGATAACATAACTCATCCTATCTTTCTAGTAGCCTCTACATTTCCATTTTACTCCATACTTGTAGTCATTAAATTTTCACAAGTAGAGTAGCCCACTGCTAGCTAGTACCAGCAGTTACTGTAGCTAGTAGCTACTCCGAGTAGCTACGGTAGCATGCTGTGTCTTGATTATGTGTTCTCAACGTTATCCCTACTGATCCCGAAAAGCATCAGTTACGGTTAGACGTGTTTTGTTCCGCGTTCAAAATGCCGGCCAATTCTTTTGAACTTTACCAGCTGCTAGTCTAGTGTTATACAAAAACCTCTTGGCGTAGTGTTCGAAGTTTTGTAATGTTGTTTATTTTTCTGTGGACCGTCGGAGATTCAAAACACGCTCGAAGAAGCATGTCATACTTCTTTTCCACGGCTACTGCTGACGGCATGCTTTCTTTTATGCGTTGATAATGAGAGCGCAAGCACTCTTGCTTCGCTCGACACATTTTGGTTTTCATGTCACGCCGCCAATACTGCGCATGTTCTCTACATCGTCGAATTTTGAAACTCTTCCAACTTGGTGCCTTTGCCAGTTTTTGTTGTTGTTGCTGTTGTCCATGTCATTCCACCATCTGGATTCACAACTGCATCGTCCAGTGAATGGGTGACATGGTGACGTAAATCTACGGCAACTTGTACAAGCGAGAGGATCTGCGTATGAAAATATCTTTCTGTCATAAAAAGACTTATATATTAAGATATTAAGAGTTGATGTATTCCATAAAAAATATAACGCAACGGCAGGCAAGCCGTTATCATTAATCATAGCTCAACTTGAACAAATCCATTTTCGAAGCTCTTCATCAGGGCATTGAGGATGGTTTTGGTATGCAGTGTGATGGTTGTCACTTCGTTTACTTGGTCCAAAAGAGGCAAATCATCCCAGCCAGATTCATCGACAGATCGACTCAGTTCGGCAAACTTTCTCCACATCATGACGTCGTGTTGGGGACCCCCCGCAATATCGATAGCTTCCCCCCTCATGACTTCCATCTGACAACCACCACATACACCACGGGCCAGCTTCTTTGCCTCTTCGTCCATGTAATCATATCGGCGGTAAGTGGCCAAACCATCTGGCTGAGGAAAGACAAAATCCGACATTGTGGCCATACAGTTGGCAGTCTTGACTTCGAGTTGTTGTCGTGTCGTAGAAGCTGTCGAATAAGACACATCAAAAGTTAATTTTCGGTCCTGTTTTTGAAGGCAAGAATGTTTAAACAAAAAGCAAAGGCAGCGTCAGATCACAAATCAAAGTATGAAAATGATTCTAGCGTTCTCCGCCTGATCCCACAAAGTACCGAGAGTTGAACTTACATCCGAATAATTTACAGTACACCTGGCACTGGTTGGTTCCCGTCTGGTCTTCTCGGGGCCTTTGTTCCTGGCGTGATCAACTTCCTGCACGGTAGCTTCATGAACTTGAACCGATACCGGATGACTGCCTAATTTGGTGAATAGCAGAATACTGTACAAGACACAATACCGTCCCAGTCGTCGAATACAGCCCTCGTTTTCGCGCAATGGTGCTGGTGGCGGTGTCACTCCCACTCGTTCCAAATCGGCACTCCTGACACGCAAATGCGCATTCATGTGCGCGACTCGACCGAAAGGTCTAGTAAAGGCCGATTGTACCGTTGTTGTGTCGTTGCCACTACCTCCCAAGACGACTGCTTCCATGAAGTGTCGCACACGGTATTGATTAATGAATGCGGTGGACGATTGAACAAATTTTCCATTTCGCTTTGCATGCTCCAATTGCGCATTAAAATCTTGAAGAGATATTGAAACAGGATCGTTCAAGAGGACGTGCTTTTTATTGCCCAGTGCCGAAAGAGCGTATTTGCGGTGAATCCTGTTTTTGTTTTGTGTTTGCGCAATAATTTTTTGGAGATTGGTCGAAATTTGTGGTATTGAAATTAAATAGATGGACTGCGTTAGTTTCGACCTACTGAGCGCAAAAGACAAAATCGGACATCAATAGAAACAGGGCATACTACTTTTGTGTGCACTCACTCATCTGGAACAATCAAAAAGACGGCATCGACATCTTCTCGCTGCACAATCTGTTTGGCACCCTCCTCTCCTCCCAGAATAACAACACTTTCGGAATGATTTCCCAGATTGTTGTTAATCATCCATCGTCTCATGATGGATCCGGGAGTTAAGAGACCCACGTCCGCGTCGTCATCATCATTGTCATCCACCAAGTTCAAATCGTTACTGCTAAAGGATGGTGGTGGTTTCAAAACAGCCAAGGCAGTTACTCGACAACTGGATGCCGGACTCGCCAGACAGGCCAGCGCTCGGTGTGTGCTCTCGGTAGTGTGAATAATAATCCCAACTCTCAATCGATTCTGTTCGTAATAATCCAAATGTCTGCCACAATCGGCAATCGTTTGCAGGAGAAAATCTCCTTCGCCAAATTCGTCTCTGCAGAGGCTAGTAACCGACGTTCGGGGCTGGCAGCAGTTCAATCTCGCTTCGGCGGTTGCTGCTGCACCACCTTGATTGGCAGCGGCATCTGTGGACATGTGGATATTATTATAATAATAGTCCTGCTGGTAGTAGCCTGGACCACTCATCCTTTTGTAGGGGTCAGATTGTGCTGCCTCCATGTTATTGCTCGGGACTTGTGGATTGGCGCTGCTGTCAATGGTATTGCTGTTACTGTTGCTGTTGTTACTATTGTTGTTGCTATCATCCTTCTTACCTTTCTTTTTGGGTTCTAAAGTGCAAATCATGATTCCCTTTATTTTAGCCTTTTGTATTCTTGTACTGTTTGTACTAGACCTACCAGGTAGTATGAATGAGATGAGAGAAGACAGAAGACCCGGCTTCTCTGGGAGCTTCTTCTTGCTTTTGCAGATGAAAAAGAGTCTGTCTTTGCTTAGTCGATGAGACGGAAAGCTTATATAATAGATAGTACAACGTGGATGAAGATAATGGTATGCAATAAAGATTAATTCTGGCTACGTTTTATGCTCTACTACAGTAGTAAATGAATGCAGAAGATTAGTTTGGTTTGAAATTTTACCTTGTGTGACACTAATAAGGAGGCGTCATGAAGACAGAGTAGTCAAGCCGTGTCAACTGGAGGACAGACAACAGGACACCAGGATCTGAGTTGAAGTACCAGGTACAGTAGTCTAGTTTACACGTGATATGTGGTGTGATGATGCCTAAATCATACCAGTACTACTACTCTAGTAGTGTAGTATTATGGAATTGATGGACATGTTCGCTTTTTTCAAAATTAGGCCTTAATGCACAGACGCCTATTGGCTTGCGTCATTGGACAAGTCACGTTTTCTCGGGAATCATAGGAATACAGTACCTGGTACCTATAACTGTACAAAATAATCATAATTCCAACCCGAAATAACGAAATTCATACTCAGTAGCTCATAGTAGACTACCAGTATTCTCGTAAAATAATGATTTCCTTTACAGCATAAAAATATTTCTATTTGAGGCCTCCCATCAACCAAAAGATTGGATCTTTTCTCCGCGTGAATGAAAGATGGCATGATTCAATCCATGATGTTTCACCAATGACCTCCACCACCACCACCACGTCCTCCTCCCTTTCTTCTCTTGTTGTTGTTGCGTCCTTTGTTGTTTTTTCGCTCTTCAGCGCGGTGACGAATTTGCTTCTTTTTGAATTCTATAAACTCTTCCCAATACTTCTTCTCAGCATCCCCTTCCAAGAGACTGGCATCATTCCATTTGGCGCCTGCGAGTTCTACTCCGTCGGTTTCGCTTTTTACCTTGTCCAACATTTTCTTGGCCAATTGAGGGTCAGGAAAACGCAAGGCTCCATCCTTTTGCCCGCGAGAGTAATCAGCGTACACTTTCTTCTCCTTCATTTCGTCCTCTGTCAACTCACAAGCTGCCATGGCAACATCCAAAATGGCTTCGCGATCGCAGTTCTCGGGGAGAGACTTGAGCGAAACGACACAACCAGGTTGCCATTCAATGGTAAAGGCATCTGCCTTTTCATTAGCAGCAGTAATCTCTTCCTCGTTGGTCGTGTCTTCTTCGTCACGATTACGCTTCTTGTGGCTGCTACTTTTCTTTAAGGAATTAACGTACTCTTTCAACGTCAAAACTTCCAGAGTCTTACCACCAGCTTCCAGTTTGCGTTTAGGCTCTACAGGTTCTCCATCCTTCAACGTTAAAACATCAGCAACGGCTTTGTCAAAACTTTCCTTACTTTCAAACTCCACCAAACAGGCTCCCAAAGGAAAGCGACGACGGGGTTTGCGACGATTGCCATCACCATTCTCTTCCGTATCCGCTTCCGTTTTAATATCGTCCGTGTGATCGTCATCGTCGGATTGTGCCGATTTTTTGAAACGAAGCTTGACGATGGCTACCTTGCCGTACGTTTCAAACATGTTGCGTAATTCGTCCATCGTGACATCATATTGCACATTCTTCCGGTCGTCTTCCTTAGTGGGAAGGTTCCTAACGTACAAGGAGAGTGGAATGTTTTCGTTCAAGAGAGCCTCCGTAAAGGGTTCAACACGAGCAATACTACCACCGCCACTGCGAACTTGGAGCGTGTCGGCCAAGAGAGTAGACACGGCCTTGACAACAACGTCTGGGTCCATCGTAATGGATTTGATGGTGTTGAACTTGAGCAAGACGTCAACGGGTACAGCACCACCTGGATCGCCATCTCCCTTGGAAATCAAAAACTTGCGAAGGAAGTAATCTTGACGAATATTAGCATCGGAAAGAAAGAATTTGAGGCGTTCGGCAACATCTTGAAGGGTTTTCTCGTCGTATTCTTTGGGCACTTCGGCCTCGTCCTTTACTTCTGAAGTATCTGCAGTCGAGACGTCAGCTGGGGCCACTTTGGTAGGTTCTTCAGATGTCATTTTATTTTTGATATGATGTAGAGTAGTGCGTAACTTGCTGAAGCCGTAAATCTCTATTATAGTTATAGTCTTTTGTCTTTCAATTTTGACCCACACGGTGCTCTTCCTTGTAGGTAATGATGGTGTGCATTACCAGGTGTGTGCAGTGAGAGTTTCGATTTCAGTAATATTGAAAGTCAAGAAATCTTTTGCTTGGTTGAGAGAGATGTCGCGGATCAGGACAGACGAAAGATTCTTGTTCTCAAGTCTATATACTTCAGGTCCGGGTGGAAGATGTACGTCATAAATAAATAGAGTATCTTTTTGGAAAAACAAAGAAACTTAGTTAAGAACCAACCTACTGATGAGTCAAAGTCGTGGACTACTAGACTACTCTACCCTCGAACAAAGCAGCATAGTATTTTTTGGATTCTTCATCAAATTTAAATCACACTATTACGGTACCATGATCCGATGTTTATTCTTCTTGCAGCTGTTTGTGCTGTATGCAACTGCCTATTCCTCTCTCAAGGGAGTTTCCGTGACATCGGTGGCTACAGGACAACCGGTCGATGTAGGACAATACCTGCAAGACACCAAGGGCCGATCGATGGTCGTTTTTGGGACGTATGCTGCCGATTTTAATGCCATTGAATACGCACAACGTCTCCGGTATTATTTGCCGCTGCTGCAAGAAACATGTGGCATCGAACAGTGTGCTCTGATTTTGAATTGCAATCCGGAAGCCGCCAAGAAAATGGTTGCAGAAGTAGATTTGCCGACCGACGCGACAACCAATGATAATGATGGCGACAATGACATTAGTGCATTACAGGTTAGGTTGTTAGTAGATAAATTTGGGAGTGCAGGTCGGGCATTTGGTGTTGGTCGAGGATGGTTGCCAGAAAATAAAGATGTTAACCCCTATCTAAAATTGTTTGGCATGCTTTGGGGTCTGGGTGCTTGGGCAACGCTTCCCGCTGTCATTGGAGGATACATTGGAAATCCTTTCACTCCTCAACCTTGGATTGAAGATGCCTTGGCAGTGGGTCAGATCAAAGGACGATGGCCCGATACGGCACTGGAGATGGAGGGCACAGCCGTTAAGACCAACAAATTCAGTGAACTTCCAATTGTTGGTGAGTGGCCCCGACGACCGCTGGAGCTGGCCACTTTACGGCTTCAGTCCATGATGGGCATTAGCATCGGCAAATGGAAAGAATTAGCGCCTGATGAGGAAGCACTGGATGCGGGCGTCTTGACGCAATTAGGGGGCTGCCTGGTGGTTGATGACAAGAGTGAAGCAATATACGAATGGAAAGATCCTGGCATATGTGCCGTTACCAATTTTGAAGATGTCATCAAGAAATTAAAGCTAAGTTAAGCTAACCAAATCAAGAAAGCATTAAAAAAGCTAGTGCGTCTCTTGACTTTATGACACTCTCTAGTTCGGCTGAGCCTTTACGTTCTCATAGGCTCAATGCCCGTCTGTTTTCCATAGGCCAGGTTGTTGGCGAAAAAGCCTAACCCAGTGGTTGAAAAGCCTGCGTTTAGATGCACAAGTAGTGATATCAAGTAGTGATATCAAAGCCTCTCTCACTTCTACAGTAATATCTAATAATAAATGCAAGTATCATCAAGTGGATATACAAAGTATAGACATAGTGTTTGAATTGTCTATTCAACATA
>Ga0100392_1001014_pt1 | contig 25886 bp, 35 predicted proteins | sample CryGeymeta201516_FD_81548 | JGI IMG/M metagenome (GOLD analysis project Ga0100392, IMG submission 81548) | Groundwater microbial communities from Crystal Geyser aquifers in Utah, USA - Crystal Geyser metaG 2015-16 | ecosystem: Environmental > Aquatic > Deep subsurface > Groundwater | place: USA... | reverse complement strand
GTCGATCGGCGGTGATGCCGCCGTGTCATGGGATCGCAGGGCCTCGTGCCACCACTGTCCCGCTGTCCACTCGACGCGTCCGGTCATCTCTGCATCGGAGGCTCCGACGGTGGCGATGATCCTCCTCGCACTCTCCTCGATCTCCTCGTCGGTCTTGCGATCGAAGTGCGCGAGGACGTTGCGCGATATCCTTTTCCCGTCCATCGGGGCATTCCCCCTCCTGGACTGGATCTTCAGCGTCTCCTTCACCTCCGGCATGTGCGCTCGGACGCGTCCGTAGAAGGTGCGATGCGTCAGCGTCTCCGGCATCAGTCCTCCTCCCTGTCGGTGATCTCGAGCATGGATTCGAAGCTGATCCAGCAGAACTCCCTGTTGTGCGATACCTTGTAGGCCCGATTGACGGGGCCGAGCAGGTCGGCGAGCGGATGATCGAGGACATCTCGTGCGGGTCGCCCCGGAAGCGCTGTCAGCACCGCTTCCGGCATGGTCCTGACGCGCAGGCGGGTCCTGTCCCAGTACACGTCGTCGGTGATGTGGAACCGGGTCCGGATCTGACCCTCCGCGATCTGGAAGCTGATTGTCTCGGTCTTCTTCGGCTTCCTGTGCCTGGAGCCTTCCCGTGGACTGCGGCCGCGCAGGAATCCTTCCAGCGTACCGAGGGGCAACTGGATGTTGGCCGCCTTCCCTGCGAGAACCTCGGCGTGCTTCTTCGGATCGTGGTCGGCCAGTATCTCAAGCATGTGCCGTGCGACATGATCGATGCGCAGCTTTCCCTCACCGATGGTCCGGGCCTTGTTGATCCGTCTCCGTGTGGTGGCTGCCTCACGCAGGCAGTCCTTCTCCATCTCCGTTACGAGCGTGTGGTTCTTGTAGAGGACCTTGCCCTCGAATTCTTCCAGGATGCGTTCGGGGGACCATTTCGGGTCGTAGTCGATGGCAGCGAGGTGCTGATCCACTACCCGGGTCTCGAGCATCTTGTCGGGCTGATCGAAGCGCAGGATGATGGATGCGCGCAGCATCTTCGAATCGGCACCGTGGGGAACGGGGCCGACGGTGATGAGGATCTCCCGTTTCGTCTCCTCCGGCCATTTCGCGCTTTCCACGATCCCGTCGATCCTGCGTCGCAGTGCTTCGAGGCGCGGGGATTCGTGTGCCTGCAGCATCACTTCCCTTCCGAATCCCGAGGCGTCGAAGGCGAAGGGGCTGTGATGGATCAGCATGCTCCCTCCGATGCCGGTGAAGCCCAACCTGATTGCCGCCTCCGAATTCCGGTCCCTGTCCGACATGGTATCCGTCAGGTCCGCGGCCATCGAGGCCGCCGATGGGACTTTCAGGCCCTCGGAGGCGATCCGCCTGGCCGCGGCATTCGCTTCCCGCGTCATGTCGCGGATCATTTCCGGATCGAGACGACAGGGGGCTTCCTGGAAGCTCCCCGTGATCCGGTTGTACCAGAGTGCAGTCCGACCCGGACCGGATACGAGCCCGTCCAGCTCATGCACTCCGAAATGGGTCCACGGCTTGATCCCCGGAGACTTCGAATAGCTATCGGGACTGTTGATCACATGCCCGTATCCGTTGTCTGCCCCGCCGTTTCGTGTCTGGTGTACCCAGTCGAGCCATTCGCGTATGCCCTCGGGGTCCACGAAGGAGGCGATCTGCTCCCTCGAGCGCAGGCTCTTGTATCTCTTGGCCAGATTGTAGGCGAACATGATTCGCAGCACTTCGAGCATGGTGGTGCTTGGATCGTGGTAGGGCTCGGAATGCCGCTCGTAGTCCGTATCCACGATCACTTCGTCGATGATGTCCTTGGTCTCCCGGTAGCGTTCCTGCAGGATGTTCCGATCGATCATTTCCGGTACTCCTCGACTATCGTGCTCCACGAGATCCTCCTGTCGATGTAGGATATCTCGAGGGCGTCCTTCTTGCATCGTGCTCGCGTGATGACGGCTGCATCGGCATGGCGATCGATGTCCGGCGATCCGCATGCCGGGATCCGGATGAGATCGTGCAACGGGGTCCCGGTGCAGGACAGCGCGATGGCTTCTGTGCCGCCCGCGATGCGCACCTTGCCGTCCTCCAGCAGGATATCCGATCCGGCGATCCTGATCGTCCCGATCGGGTTGACCGTCGCTTCTGCGATGTTCAGGTGCCCCTCGAAGGTGGGCACGTTGCCGCCGACGGGTCGCCCTCTGGAGAGATGGATCCAGAGGCGTGCGTTCCATGATCCCATCGTCTGGTTCATCGCCTTAGCCTCTCGTATTCCCTGTTGATCCGTTCGATGTCGTCGAGTTCCCTGATCGGCGCCGCAGCCAGCACGGCACCCTGGCGCCATAGATCCAGGACCGTGCCGTTTCCGCCCTTGTCCCTGCGGGCCTTCCTGATGACGGTCTCCGGATGCACCAGCGGGTGCGTGACGTAGTCTGCGATCCGCCTGCCCTCCATGCCGGAGATGACAGCCTCGGGGAGCTGTCCGGCGACCTTCATGTAATGCCTCGACGCGTTCCACGAGACGAAGGAGCTTCCGGTCCTGACGGAGAACAGGCTGATCGCCCGCATGGTCGTGTGATATGAGCTTCCCGAACTCTTGATGACGTAGGTCGTCCCGCCGGGCGTCGTCGTGGTCAGGTCCACGTCGTCTCCTTGGGCGGAGATCGCCAGCTCCCGGTCGATCCTTCCCCGGATGCCTTCCGGGATGTCGTTCCTGTACGCGATGGCCATCTCCTCGGGGACGATCCATGCCCAGATCGGAAGCTCCGCGTCCTCGTCGAGGAAGCATCCGCTCTCCGGATCGAAATCGCACTCCAGGAAGGACTGGCGCATGGAGGCGCTTATCGCGCTGATCTCCTTGTCGTGCGCGATGAGCCGGTCGATGGCGACGAGACGGCGTTCGAGATCGTCATCCGGATGCATCCGCAGGCAGGCGTAGCCTCCCTGTCCTTCGTAGGTGATCCGCAGACGACCCTTTACGATCACCGACCGTATCGATCGGCTTCCGGGCCATCCGGCTATGTCGGCGGCGCGTTCGAGGATCAGGTGCCGTTGGGATGCCGGGATGTTCCGTGATATCCCGGCTGTCGTCATGTAGGCCTCCTAAGGAGCTGTCGCGTTGATCTGCGCGTTCATGGTCTCGCATTCCTGCACGGTCAGATCCTCCACCGTGTCCAGGATGTCGTCCAGATCGTCCATCTCCAGTGGCTCCGCACCGGTGAGGATCTCCTGCCGGATGGCGGCACCGGCGTATGCTCGGCAGTCCAGGCTCAGGAACGTGATCCTGCGCTCGATCTCTTCCGGGGAGGCGGTACGATCGCGCACCATCTGCCAGGTGATGAATGCCAGGAACAGCAGGAGGATCGCCCCGCCGGCGAGGACCCGCGTATCCATCCAGATGTCGTAATGGTGACTCGGTCCGTTCCGGCGCCCGCTCATGATGCCTCCTCATCGGGGAAGAGGTCGGTCACGGGCACGCAGGCGCCCTCATGGTCGAGGAACAGGTATCGGTGCTCCTCTTCCTGCACATGGAAGACGATCTCGGTCTCGTCCTGCCTGCGGATGACATGGGTGCACATGCCCCCGTGTTCCATGTTCTCGTCACCTTCGGTGTCGCCGAGAATGACGATGGCGTCGACCACGTCGTTCGCTTGTGCGGGCCAGGAGAAGTAGCCGTGCGTCATGGCGAGCATCACCTGGGCCCGACGCCATGCGTGCGTGTCCGGCTTTCCGAGTTCCGTCCGCCGTCTGTCGACGAAGCGTGCGGCCTGCGTGGCCTCCCTGAAGATCATGGGTCGCGTCCAGCGAGGTGGAAGGGCCTTCTGGCGCTCGATCTCCCGCTGCATCCGCCGTCCGAGCATGAACTGCCCGAGGCTTCCGGCATGCATGGTCATCTCGTGTCCGTCCTGTTTTCCGTTCCCATCTCGAAGGTCCTTCCTTCCTTCATCATCGCATGTCGGGAAAGACCTCCGAATACGCGGTTCATCTCGACGTCTTCGACGTCGTAGGTGATGGTGGTGGATCCTCTGCCGGTCCATCCCCCGGTCGCGATCGCCTTGCGGGGGATGGCGGGATGGTCGACGACTTCGCGCAGTGTCCTCATCTTGCAGGCGATCAGCTTGGCCTCGGGTACGTCGCCTTCGAAGCGGACGAGGTTCGTCTCGAACGATATGCCCTTGTTGCTGCCGTTCCAGTGATACCTGTGACCGACGAACTCGATGGTGGAGCCGTCCTCGCACTCGAATATCTGCTTGGGCGCGAGGGTGTCCGTCGTCATCCAGAACCGGTAGAGGGATTCGATCGGATGGCCCAGCATCCGCATGAGCGATAGCGAGACCGAATCGACGGATGTCTGTCCGGGATGGATCTGTCCGATCCAGTCGTCGTCGTTCGTTGCGACCGGAACTGTCTGCCCCTTGAGTTCCGTCGTGATCGTCAATCGCGGATAGCTCATGGCCTTCTCCGGACCTTCGATGCCGTTTCCGTCGATCACCCTGATGAGTATGGTGCCGGCCTTCTCATCGACATCGATGATGCGCGCCATGTGCGTCTATGGCTTGTGCGGCGATCTCAGCTTCATCTGTCCTGCCTCACTTCCTCCGGGCCCCGATCGACGGCTTCGAGGACGATCGCGACGACCTCCTCGGCGAGCAGCCGGCAGCCGGGGCTGTACGTCTCGCCATCATGGGTCTCGTTGCCGCACATGCCGCATTCCCCTCCCTGCCTGAGGTAGCCGCAGACGCGCGCCACGAGGAAGGGTCTGTCCTGCGCCTCCTCGTAGAAGCGCCTGTCGGGCCGCGTCATGCGGCGATCCCTCGCCGATAGTGGTCTTCGGGCATTCCGTGGGCATCGAAGAATTCGCTGTTCTCTCGCAGGTACTCGGCGATGTCCCGTTCGACGTCGTATGCGAGGGGATCGCAGCTCGCGGGAGTCACGCGGACATGCGCGATGGAGCGCATGATGCGCCAGGGATAGACCCCGTCCTCGCCCATGACGGGATGCCTGCTGATGCCGGTGCGCAACTTCGTCCCGTCATCCGTCGCATCGATCGAGAAGACGTACTGGTCGAGGAACTTCGCCTGCACATCGGGATCCCCGCAGTCGGGCATGTCGAGGATGTCTCCCAGTCGGCACAGCCCGCCATGCACGATTGATTGCGGGAGATGATGGGGTATCGTGATGCTTTCGGGTCGGACTTCGGTCCGCGCATCCCCCTGACCGAGGATCGTCGTGATCTTCAGCTCTTCCGTGTTCACGCTCATGCCCGATTGCAGATGTGGTCGGCCGACCACGATGCGCTCGTTCCAGATGGTGTTGATCGTGCCGTCCCGATGCGCGTTCGGGGTATCGTCCACCTGCAGGCACCGGTCCTTAAGATCCATCCAGATGCGCTGGCGCAGATGCCCGAGGACCGTTGCGTGCAGATCTGGTTTCGGTATCCGGGCCCCTGTGGATTCACTGATCTCCAGAGGAAACTCGGCATAATCCTTGGCCCAGCCCGATTCCAGACATAGGCAGTCATGGGAGTAATCATCCTTCTTCAGACCTGGGAAGGATATCTCGTCGTCATGGATCGTCTGGCCGCAGGACAGGGCGATGTCCTGGACATACTGGACGAGGGCCTCCTTCTCTTCGGGCCGGAAGCCGACGTGGGGCACCGACATCGGTCTGTGACGGATCGTCATCGATCTTTTCCTTCCTCTGCATTCTGCAGCCATTTCGACATGAGAGGCCAGTCCCGCACGCTTCCCAGCATTCCCGCGGCCCTGAGGCCGTGCACGCCGAGGTGCATGCCGCTCGAGACCTGTACGCGGACCTCCGCGCCTGCGCCGTCGTAGTCGCGGTCCTCGATTATGTCTTCGGGTGCCAGCCCGATGTGACGGCCGAAGGCCCATGCCCATGCCGTCGCTTCGGTGTCGGAACACTGCATGATGGCTCTCATTATGGGTTCTTCCGGATCTCCGGTGATCGCCATCCTTCGCTCGGCGTAGTCGCACATGGCCTCGGCCATGTCATCCATGTCGCCGCTCGCTTCCCTGCGGAACATCGGCGGCATGCACGCGAGGTGGCCGGCTTCGTGAAGGAGGTTCGAGGGCCTCGCATCCGGGCAGTAGTACAGGGTTCCATGCTCGATGCGCACGTCCTCCAGGAATCCTTCGGCACCCTCTTCCTCTACGACCTTCATGCCGATGCGCGCGAGCTGCTGCGCGACGCGTCCCGCGCTCATCTCCACGACTTCTCGCGGAACCACAGGGTGATGACGTACTTGCTGCCTTCGAGGACCGGCATGGCGTGATGGATCGTCCATGGATTGACTTCCCCGTCGACGGACAGGTTGTTCCATAGCAGGAGCGTTCCCGTTCGCGGCTTCAGCGTTACACCCAGGCGCGGGAACACCGTCTCGCCGCCCGCCTCGACCTCGTTGAGGTAGACCATGGCAGTCCAGGTTCGCTGTCCGCTGCGCGAACAGTGTTCACGATGGCTGTCGCTTCCGGGGCGGAACCAGTCGCAGTGCGGCTTGAATTCCTGGCCGACTCCGTATCGTTGGGCCTGCATCTGCTCGGCGTGTTCGAGCGGTATGTCGAGCAGTCGCGATATCATCGTGGCGATGTGTTCCACCGCGGGCATGTCATTGGGGAGGTAGCCGGTGGTGCTGGTGCGGAACCGTTCGTCCCCGTTCGAGTCCACGATGGTGCTCGGGATGGTGTCCCGGTCGGCGAAGGCCATGATCTCGTTGCAGGCCTGTCCTGTGAAGGCGCCGGGAGCATGGAACAGCTCCGCGCGCTCCTTACCGAGTGACTGGACCATCGGGATTCTCATGAGCCGGCATGCCTGCGGACTGGGCGGAGTCCTGTCCGTGATCGCGTCGCCCATGGTGTTTTCCCTTCTTCTCGCTATCGTCCTTCTGTTCCCTGCATACGAAAAATCCGGCTGCAGTCACCTGCGCCGGACTTCCGTGATGGTCATTCCATGTGCCGACCGCATGGCCGTTCCATTCAGACGATGACGTAGATCATCGAGAACGAGATCGCGGCCGAGGCGGTCAGGACGACTGCGGCATTGAGATACTTGCGCACGAGGGATTCTCCTCTTGGGGTTGATGAATCCCTCTCCCTGTGTTGCGGGCTTTGGCCCGTCTTGTGGCGCCCCTGTAGAGGAGCGAAAGATCCTGTCAATCATATAGTTTCAGGATGGAGCAACTTTATTCCGCGCATCAGAAGGGGTAGTCTTGGAAGGGTTGATCGCCTTTTCCTGGCCTGCGCCGTGATCTGCTCCACGACTGCTTCGCGGATACCGACGACCTCCCAGTTGGTTATCCTGCCGTCCCTTCTCGCGAGGTCGATCTTGCGGGCTACGGAAGGACCGGCGTCGATCCTCGCGATGATGTCGTAGCTCTTCGCGGTGGTCTCCTGCCAGGGGAACAGGCCCTGTGAGAGGAAGTAGAGGCCTGCCGTCACGGTCATGAGCACGCCGCTTCCCAGTCCCGTCCATGGACCCGCGAGCACGGCGACGCCGGATGCCAGCACGATCATGAACAGGGCGAGGAATCCCATGATGAAGAAGTAGGTAGCCATGTCTTGTCCTTTCTTTCTTGTGTCAGGCGGCCTTGCGCCATGCGCCGTCGTCGGTCCTCTCGAAGCGGCGGGAGAGGGTCTGCCTCACCTTCTCGCGCCAGAACCGCGTCGCCGTCGGGCGTCGCGGCTCGATCTCGTGGTAGATCTGGGCGAGTTCTGCGCGCCCACCGAGGTTGTCGATCGCCGTCTCGACCACGGCCGCCCAACCCGATCGTCCTTCCTCGAGCGCGGTTCTGTAGATCTTCGGCATGTCGGCCACGCTCGCTGCCTCGTGATAGAGTATGAGACCCGATAGGCACGGTGCGGGGTCGCGTGTGAAGCGCGCGAGCATGAGGGGCTTCGAGAGGCCCTTGAAGACGTTGCGCGGCATCATCTCCTGCGAGAGGCTCCAGCGCGCGTTCCAGCGTACGACGTTGGCCGCCGTCTGGAAGAAGTACGCCGGCAGCAGCATGATGACCTGTCCGCCGTCATCGAGAAGGGAATGACTGCGATCGAGGAAGCCGTCGAAGACGTCGAACTCGAAGGGCGGGTTGCCGATCACCGCATGGGCCCGGTCGACGGGCAGGGCCGTGGTGCGGAAATCGCCCGTGACGATCTCGTGACCTGCATCGCGGGCGATCCCGGCGAGCTGTGGGTCCACTTCGATGCCGATGTTCCGGTATCTTTCCGGAAGGACATCGAGGAACCGGCCGATGCCGCAGGACGGCTCGAGCACGACCGCACCGTCCTCGAAGGAGGGAAGGGCATGTTCGACGATGGCCTGCGCTGCCCAGGAGGGCGTCATCCACTGCCCGAGCGAGGAATCGAATCCCTGGTCGTTGGCGGGATCGGTGGTGCCGAAGAGATCCATCACCAGCCTCTCTTGATCTGGTCCTCCAGGACCTCGATCTCGCAGCTCATGGGACAGATGGCCCTGAGGCAGGAGAGCATCTCATCGCATTGCTCGGGTGTCAGGCCCCAGTTCCCCCACTTGCGTTCGCCGATGGCGATCTCGACTTCGACCTCCTTGTCGTCGGACCATCTCTTGAACCTCTGGAAGGTGCAGCGCTCCGCGTCCATCATGGCGATCGCGATGACGGCGATGTCCTCTTCGCGCTTGAAGTGCTCGAAGCCCGGAGGGCATGCCTCGCGGAACTTCGTCTGGTAGTAGCGCATGCGGTTCTCGGCCTTCCCGCCGCCGCACATGAGCACCGTGTTCCCGCCGATCATGGTCGCGTGGTACAGCATCGCCGCATCCGCGAAGTCGAAGGTCAGCGTCCGCAGGCGCTCGCCGTTGCCGCTCTCGTCGATCGGCAGTTCACTCATGTCGCGCATTGGTTCTCTCCTGGAGATGAAGTCTTTTCCGTTCCCTTCGCGGGCATCGCGTTCAGGCAGCCATGTCGGGCAGCTGCCATTCCCCCTTCCAGGGATCTGTCGGTAGGACGCCCGGGGCGATGTCCTGCAGGATCTCGCTGGTCCATTCTTCCAGCATCCGCGGTCCCATGATCGTATCGTGATCGAGACCACCGCTCTCGATGAGGTCGCTGAGCTGTGATCGGGCTCTGGCTACGGCCGCCTCGAGCACCGTGCGTGGCGGTGTCTCACGGGGAAGATCCAGTGATGCCTGATGTACGAAGTGTCTCGGATCGTCGAACCGTGCCGATTGCCTGGCGTGCCACTGGCTCATGACATCGGCGACGAAACGGTCGGTCTTCGAGAACGACGGATCCGTCTTGCGGCGCTCGTTCGCCAGGCATCGCGCCCTCGTCCCGTAGCTCTGGCTGTCGACCGAGGCCACACGTGATCCGAACATGGCCATCGCCTCGTAGGAATCGGACTTGACCCCGAACAGGTGGAGCCTGACGTGACCGGGCAGTTCGCGATGCAGTGTCTCCACGATGGCGATGCTGCCGTCATGGGCGCCGGTCGGGCGCCGGCACATGGACCCTACTCCGATCGTCCCGTGGTCGGGAACGAGGTCGGCGATGGCGTCGTAGCAGGACAGGTAGTCGGCCGCTGTCGCACCCTGTACCACCGGCATGAAGCGATCCGCAGATCCTGCGTCGGCGGCGGCTCCGGCGCATCGACGGTTCAGCGAGACGGTCCTCGCGATCCGCTCGCGGACCTCCATCCGGTCCGGGGCCACCTCGGGCTCCACGCACATGTCCATGGACGAGAAGCGGGTGATGGCCGGATGGCTCGCGAGATCATGGACGTAGCTCTCAGGCGTCCAGTCGTATCCGCCCCGCAACGCCATGGCGACGAAACCGGCGGAGTCGAGGTGGATCTCGATGGCCCGGCCGATCATCCTGTCGAGAGGGCGACGATTCCATGCCTTCCATTGCCTCGTCCTGGCTCCCCGATGCTCGAGGGTCTCCCATCTGGCGAGGCTGCTGGCGCTGATCATGACGGGCCATCCGTTCCGCTCCGCGTTGGCGAGGAGGGCTCCGTCGCTGAGATGCGGCAGGCCCACTATGATCCGCGGCTGCGGTGTCTTGCCTGTGGGGCTGTCTTCCATGGGTCGTATCTTCCTGACTGTCAGATGCGTTCGGTGATCTCTCCCGAGCCGGACAGCCATTCGGTGCCCAGTCTCACGACCACCGGCACTATGGCCACGGCGATGAGGGTCTTGGTGATGAACTGCCCTGCCATGAGGGGGGTGAGCGGATGTATCGCGTAGAACGCGATGCCCAGGTAGACGACCGTATCGAGAGCCTGTCCGGTCACGTTGGAGATCAGGCTCCGTCTTCCGAGCGGTATGGTCCTGCTCCGCGACAGGGCTACCTGCATCTTCCGTATCACCGTGGTGGTGATCAGGTAGGAGACCGCTCCGGCGAGTATCATGCGCGGGTTCTGGCCGACGAGGATGTCGAATGCGGCGACGCGTGCCGGGTCGGCATCATCCGAGAAGGGGAGCAGGAGCGTCAACCAGATCAAGGCGAAGGCGAAGGCCTGGAAGGCGAGACCTGCATATATCAGTCGCCTGGCGGCTCGACCTCCCTCGACTTCCGTCACGATCGCGACGATCGCCAGGAGCAGCGCGTAGGGGATCTGTGATCCGTCGGTGGCCAGGGGACCCAGCGAGATCACCTTGGTGCCGAGGAGCAGGCACAGGACCAGGAGACCACCGTAGGCGATGCTGAGGATGGTCTTCCGGTCCTGTCTGTCCGTCATGATGTCAGGCCGCCTTGCGTCCGAAGACGGGTCGCTTGGCCTGTCCGTCGCCGGCGGCGGCCCGCGTCTCGAGGAGACTGCGGAACTGCTGCGGCATCGGGACCGTGAATTCCACGCCGCAGCGATCGGCCTCCGCCCAGCGGACCTTCGCCCACAGGATGCCCTGGTCCGCGGTCACCTTGATCTTCTGGCCGACCTCGAAGGAGCGTCCCTCGATCTTGGCACCGTTCTCGCTGAGATCGGTGATGCGCCCCCGGTGGCGCTCCAGCACGGTCTCGAGCTCGACATCGAGGCTGACTGCCGTGCGGGGGGCGCGCGGGATCTGGAGAGTCGTCATCTCTTTTTCCTTTCACTGTGATTAAACCGTATCTTCAGGACCCTTGTGGGTCTATGCCTGTTTACCTGGTGGGCATCCCTGCCCGATGGAGGCAACGCATTTGGCGAGCATCGCGGTCGAGCCGGAACGGGTTTCCGATGCAGGAACGGGAGGCGTCCTCGCGAAGGTGGGTTTCCTCGCTCGGATCATCGTCCTCGCGACGTTCGCCGCATGGCTTTTCCGCTCCGTCCTCTTCGCTCCCTACTATGTCCCCAGCTCGTCGATGATGCCCACCCTGCGCGAGGGGGACTTCTTCATCGCATCCAGATGGGACTACGGGGTCTCGCCACGGTCGTTCGCATCGTTCGCACCGGAGAGTCCGAGGCTGTTCGCCGACCTTCCCGAGAGAGGCGACATCGTCGTCTTCTCTCCGAGGTCGAAACCGGGGGTGAACTTCGTCAAGCGCGTGATCGGACTGCCCGGGGACACGATATCGATGGACGGTGGCATCGTATCGATCAACGGGGCGCCCGTCGTCCATGAGGAGATCGCGGACTTCGTCGCGCCGGAACGGGGCGATCTGGAATGCGTGGTGGTCCCTGCCGTGGTGGATCAGAGATCGATGACCGTATCCGGCGCGCCCGGATGCCGTTTCGGGAGGGCGGTCGAGACGCTCCCCGACGGTACGTCCTTCGCCGTGCTGGACATCGCCCCGGCCGTGTCCGACTTCATGGAACCCGTGATCGTTCCGGAAGGCAGGATCGCCCTCTTCGGGGACAACCGTGACGACAGCCTTGACTCGCGCTTCTCCGCCGAGGCCGGAGGCATCGGTTTCGTCGGTGCCGACAGGCTGCTGGGCAAGCTGCGCTTCGTCATCGGCCGCGATGCTCAGGGCGCCAGGTTCATGGGCACCCGTGCGCTCGCGGCCGATTGAGGCGATCAGGTCGTGTAGAAGAGATGCCGGCCTATCTGCGAGACGTGCCTGAGGCGGTGTCTCCACGAGGGCTTGGCGTAGGTGGCATGGAAGAATGTCGCTCCACGCGCTGAACTGCTCGTGCGTCCCGACAGCACATCGAGGACGAGGCTCCGCAGGCCCTGTTCGCTCGAGCTCGGGACATCGGGGATGCGTCCCCGGCGTACGAAGCTGAACTGCGACCGCTGCGCGACCACGCCGCATGCGGTGGAGGGCCAGCGTCCGGAATCGCGTCGTGCGAGGACGACCTCGATGACTGCCACCTTGCCTTCGCGCGGCTCTCCGCGGGCTTCGTGATAGGCAACCGACATCAGGCAGCTGATCTCGCGCTCGGTGGCATCCACGGCAGGCAGGGCAGTCGCCCGTATGGATTCCTCGGCGTCTCCATCGGGTGCCGGGGCGGGAATGTCCTGCACGACGGCCTTCCTGATCATGGTGACCCGTCGCTCATGGTCCGGGGCGACCTGTTCGGCATCATGGGAGGCCTTCTGCTCCTCGAGCCTCTCGGCCTGTTCGTACCAGGGCACCTGGTCTTCCTGGGGCGGCATCGCACGCGAGTGCGTGGGAGTCTGTCCGTCGTCGCCGGCAGCCATGTGTGCGACGGGCGCCGCGACCAGACCGGCCGCGATGGCGATTGCAGTGAATTTCATGTCATGAACTGTCCAATGCGCTGTGGCGAACGGTCACGATCATGCCCTTGTGGGAATTGATCGCCCGCGCGGATCCACGGCGTCTGGCGCTCCCTGGTTGAACTTCGTATCGGTATTCGGGGTCGGGAGGACCTGGTGACTTTTAGGATGAGTTGAGCGCGAAGACGACCGACCGTGCCTCGGTCGGTCGTCTCTGCGAACCGTTCCATCCTGAAAATGGATCAGGATGGGAACTTCTGGTGCCGCTTCGGATTGCGGCGCGTGGGTGAGGATGTGTCTTGCCGGTCACGGCGCTCCGGGACGCCCGCGGGCGGTCCAGCGTAGAAGCCGTCCCTCACCGCTGCGTCCCGGAGCCGTACCCGGCGCATTGTCCTTCAGGATCATGGATCCCTCCTTGCGCTTGGTATGGCACGAACCCGGAGGGAATTTTCCCTACTCCCACTGGATTCATGCTCATTCGGCCCGGGAGCCGAAGAAAACTGTTGCAAAGTTGATCGGTACACGTCATGTCGATGGTGTTCCGCGTTAGGGATCGACGCCATATCGAAGTCCCATGTCGCCATGGGATCGAGACGGAACTACGCGGAGGGAAGATCTCACCTCCGCCCTCCCTCCATTTTCATGCATGCGATCGCGATCGGAGACTTGTGCCGACGTGACCTCTGAGCAGGCGCGTTCGTCGCCGGACCAGGTGGCATGTCCATTGGCGTATCATGGTCGGTCCATCGGATATCATGCACGACTCGTCCCTGCGTTGGGATCGTTTCGTCCGAATGCTTCTCCGATCCGGTTGTCCATCCTAAAAATCATGCATGGTACGGAAGATCATCATGTGCGTGAGCGCCCTGGGGCTGGCCGTCGGCATGCCGTCGGCCTCCCATGCCAATGTCACATCCGAATTCGGCACGCGCGCTGACCCCTTCCACGGCGGCCGCCGTGCTCACAAGGGCATAGACATGGCCGCTCCCTACGGCACCCCGGTCTACGCGACGGGAGACGGCTGGGTGGAGCGGGCGGATTCCTGGGGGTCCTACGGTCTCATCGTGATCATCCGCCATCCCTCGGGACACGAGACGCGCTTCGCCCATCTTTCGGCGATACTCGTCCAGAGGGGACAGCCCGTGAGGAAGGGGCAGATGATCGGGAAGATCGGTTCGACCGGAAGATCGACGGGCAACCATCTCCACTACGAGGTGCGATATCGGGGCGTGGCCCTGGATCCCCGTCAGTTCATGTGATCCTCTGCGTGACCTGCGCTTGAGGATGTAAAAAAAAGGCGCCGGAGGCGCCCTTTTTCATTGTCCCTTCGATCGCTCAGTCGTCGAGATCGTCCAGGTTCGGGAAGATGCTGCTGCCGATCGTGGTCGGAGCCGGAGATGGAGCCGGGTTCTCGGAATTCGCTCCGTTGTCGCCGTTGAGGTTGCTGATCGTCTCCTGACGCAGCTTCCCGATCCTGAGATCGCGCTCGCGGAGCTCCTCCTGCGTCATCTCCGCAGCGACGGAAGTTTCGGCGGTCCCGTCATGGTCTTCGGCATCCGATGCTGCCGCGTCGTCCTCCGGGGCGCTGCTCTGGTCCTCGGTCTCGTCTTCCTCGGGAAGCGTCACGAGCGCGTCGTGACTGTCTGCCGTGACATTCGTGTCCTCGATCGTGACGGGCTCGGGCCGCACCACTTCTTCTCCGACCGCCTCGGAGAGCGGCTCTGCCAATTCCGGAGCCGGCAGGACCGGAGTGCGCTCGATGGCGTCTTCCGATTGCGTCCTGGGAGCGAAGCCCTCCGGCATCTCGATGGTGATCTTGTCACTCTCGTCGACGTCGACGTCGTCCTCGCCGACGTCCGGCGCAGCGGCGTCATCGGGTGAGTTGCTCTGCGCATCGGCCTGTGCGTCTTCCGGCGGGAGGATCACCTGCTCGCTCGCGTTCTCCCCGGCTCCGTTCTCTGCGGATGGGAGGACGGCGGCGTCTTCCGCGTCGATGGGGCCGGTGGAATACGGTGCTTCCTCGATTCCGTTGGGTTCGCGCTGCGCGATCGTGATCGCGTCAGGATCGTTCTCCTGGCGGGTCGTGGAGACGTCGTCTTCCTCCTGCCGGGAGGCGTCGACCGCGGCGATGCGGGAAGCGGCTGCGTCGGTCTCGTGGGCCTCGAGTTCGGCCATGGCCTCGCGACCGGTCTCGGAATTGGGGAAGGATCGTTCGGTGGAGACGAACTTCACGGTGCCGCTCTGGTCGAGGCGCCGGATGTCCTTAATGTTCGCGAACAGGTACGAGGTGGGATCGTCATGCGGCATGCCGTCCCGTACGAGGCTCACGACCGTCTGGGTCTCGTTCCTCCGGAAGATGCACGGGATCTCGTTCCGGTAGAGTACCTCGTCACCGGGCGACGGGGATCTCTCCAGGATGCGGATCGGCTTGCGCGGGGCGATGATGAGATCCTCGCTCACGGTCGCACCGGGAATCGATATGATGATCTTTCCGTCGCGTTCCGCGACGACTTCCGCGACGACTGCGACGACGTCGCCCTTCTTCAATTCCATCTCGTGCTCCTGCATGACATTGCAGGCGTCTTATAGGATGGATGTCGCGGTTCCGACAAGCGGTCAGGAGGGGCTGGGCGAGGATGCGTGCCTCTTCCCTTCCCGGACCGCCGTCAGATCAGCCGTGACGCACGCGCTTGGTGATGCGCACGGTCTCGTGGGGGTAGGACAGGAACATGTCCGTACGCGCGAGGATGTCCCGACGGACCTTCTCGCGCATGCGGTCGACGCTGCGGCTGTCCGAACGCTCATCGGCCTGGCCGAGGCCGGCCATGGCACGATCGCCCGCATGCAGTCCGGGTGCGATCTGCACGGCCACCGCGAGGGTCGTGAAGGCCATTCCGACCCATGCCGCGGCATTGATGCCGGCGCGCAGGGCCATTCCCATTATGCCGATGGCCACCAGTATGGCCAGGATGATGCCGGCGACAGGCGCCGCGCTGCTCACGAATTCCATTTCTGCATCCTTCTTTTCCCCCCGGAATTGGGGTATACCCAATCCGTTCTTCAAAGAAGTTCTGCAGTCTTCATTCGCGGCTTGCAAGCCGTCCGTCTCCTTTAACCTCCGTTATGGTCCATTATCGGGCTGGGCCCTCTGTCTCTCCGAACCTCGTTCCGCTCCGCCATCGGGCGGAACGTCTCCACTCCGCACCTTTTCCGTTCATCGCGGATGAACGCCTGATCGCTTCATGGAACATGGACGGGCCTCGGCCCGTCCCCCGTCATTCATGATAGTTCGTCAATCCCTCCACGAGCTCTCCGTCCTGGTCGTAGACGATCCAGGCCAGGTTGAGGTCTTCGGCCATCCGGGCCGCCTCGATGAGGAACTCCGGTGTATCCTTGTCCTTCTCCTTGGAACGCCTGATGAGGCTCGGTGTCGTCATCATCCAGCCATAGGCATGGCTCGCCCAGACGATGTCGTTGATCCAGTGATCGGTATCGTCGATGGTCGTGCTCCTGTCGTCCAGCACGGCTCCCAGCATGTCCATGTGCTCCTGCGGGATGTGTGCGGTCGAAACGGTGGCGACACTGCCGATCTCGATGCTTCCCCACTTCTTCATGCGAACAGGTCCTCCTGCATGGATCTGGCTATGCTCGTCGGCGTCTCGCCGCGCGAACGTGCTTCGGCCTGCCATACGGCACGGGATTCCTCGCTCACCCCGGGAAGGATGCAGGCATCGTCCATGTCCGCCGCGGCGGCGCGATCGTTGGCCATCCCGGCGTAGAACAGGTCCGCGCCGCTGAAGCGTCTTCCAGTCCTCTTCGCCGCGACGTGGGTGGTGCCGCTGCCCGAGAAGGGATCGATCACGAGGTCTCCCGGCCCGGTGTATATCTGCACGGCACGCATCGCGAGCTCTTCGGGGAACTGTGCGGGATGCCCGGTCTTCTCCGGATGGTTGTGTCCCACGTTCCCGATCCGCCAGACATCGCTCGGCCAGGCTCCGAACGGGTGTCCGGACAACTGCCCCTTGTTGGCCCCCTTGAAGGCTCGCTTGCCGGGCTGCTTCTGCGGCGTCCGTGCCGGGTCGGGATTGAAGGTAGCCGGTCTTCCCTTCGAGAAGATCAGTGCGGACTCGTGCCTCTCGGACAGTCTTCCTCTCGGCGTCAGGCCGTGAGGGATGAGCCAGGCCACCCTGTTCTGGTAATCGAGGCCGGCCTTGCGCAGCGTCTCGAAGAGGGCGATGTCGAGCGGGACGAGACTGCCGGCATCGTCCTTCGTCGAGCCGCACTGCAGGAAGACGACACCGCCGGGCTTCAGGATGCGCGCGATGTCGGAGATGATCATGGTCATCCACCCGAGGTACCGCAGGTGGGGCATGGCATCCGAAGCGATGCCGTCTCCGTACCGGACGCCCACGTTGTAGGGGATCGAGGTGACGACGAGGTCCGCGCAGGCGCTGGGAAGGGAGTCGAGGTAGTCGAGCACGTCGGCTTCCTGTGTCGCTCCCATCATCTCGGAGAGCATCTCGATCTGGCGCTTCTGCCGTTCGGCCTTGCGCTCGCGGATGCGCTCCTCGTTCTTCCTGGCGGAGTGGGCGAGTGCGATCGTGTAGACCTTGCCTCGCGAGACACCGTGTGCATCGGCCGTCTGCTGATAGGTCGAATCGGCGAGGGTCCTGAGGATGCTTGCCTCCTCGCGCGTGGGCTTTGCAGCGTTCCTCATACGATCGTCCTCCAGCCCTCGTCGATGATGCTGACCGAGTTCTTCCAGTCGAAGAATTCCCTGTGTTTCGCGAGGAACTCGGGAGTGACCACGTTGCCGCCGTTGATCTTCTCGCCGTGGAGGGTCACGGTCGCGGTGCTGAAATCGCTCCCCTGCCGAGTCCTGACCCCGTAGCCCATGGCCCTGAGTTCGCGGCGCATCTCGGCCTGGGTTATCTCTCGTTTTGCCATGTCGGCGTCTCCTCGGAAGGATGGTTTCGGATGGGTCGCTGGGTGTCAGGACCTAGTTCGTGAGGAAGTCGGAAAGGTGTCATGACCTAGTTGCATGTGTCAGGACCTAGTTTCGGATGTCGGCCTGGAAGTATCGGTTCGACAACCCGCACCAGTTGGAGGGTCCGCTCTTCCCGAAGGCCTTCCAGATGCCGTCCTCGGGACCGAGCACGATCGGCTCCTTGCGGTCGATGCTGTGGAAGGTGCCGGAATCACTCGAGAAGACGCAGAGCGAATACCGATCGAGGACGACCGGACGGTCCAGATCCGTCTCCAGGAGCCGTGCCAGTGGCACCTGTGCGTAGATGGCGAAGTTGAAGTGGCTCGAGCAGGCGTTCTCCACGAGCTCGCGGATCTCATCGAGCGTGGCCAGGGGACGCCGCCGCGGGTGGCGACTGACCGGATCGTCACGCTCGTGCTTGTTACTGCTGTGCTTGCGGTATTGCCCGAGCGTATAGCCCAGACGCGGCAGTACCTCCAGCAGTCCCTGGTTGATCCCGAGATGTTCCCAGTCGGACCAGGCCTTGTGACTGCTGACATAGAAGTCGTCCGGATACGTGTTCCTGGCCCTCGGCATGAACACGAAGGCGACCTCGACGCGGTCGCAGCTCGACAGCATGTCAGTCGGTTCGCTGTCGTCCTTCTCGTTCAGCCTGTCCTCGACGCAGGCGGCGATCTCGTGATCGAAATCGTCTTCGTCGGGGCCGAAGTCCGGCGTCCATTCCATCTCCTCGGCCGCGGACTGGATCTCCTCCCTCAGCGAACGGACCGCCGGGATGATCTCCTCGTCATAGAGCCAGCGGATGCAGTTGCCGTACTCCCCTAGCTTGCGGATCGCATCTCCCCGTGGATCCGCACTGTGGCGATCGAAGAGTGCCTCGGCGATCTCCGAGGTCTCGACGAGATCACGCACCCGGTTCTCGGGCTGATAGCGTTCGAAGTAGATGCCTTCGGCGATGTGGTCGACGATGCGATCGATCTGTTCGTCCTGCAGCGATCCGTCCTCGATCTCCTGGCGGGTGAAGGTGAGTCCGTTCGCCTCGATCCGTTCGATCGGGGCATCGTCATTGGCGGACTGCGGGCCGGCCTCCATTGCGATTGCTGCTGATGCCATCTCTCTTTTCCTTCCAGGGTGAGGATCGGGACACGTGCCTCACGATAGTCTCTTGTCGTTTTCAGGATGATGGTTCATATGCTCTGGTCATGTCCCATCTCATCCTCGGTGTAATCGGAATCATGCTCGCGGCGGCAGCCGCGCTCATCGTCGTGAACTACGGCGGGGATTACTATCTCGACGCCTACAGCGATGGTGATGCGATGAATGTCGAGAATGCCTTCTCGAACGTGCTCACCGCTCACCGTGCCTACGAGATGAGGACGGGCAGCGAGCCGGTGGACATGGCAGCGCTCCTGCCGGGAAGCGGGACCGGAGTCCTCGAGAGCCTTCCGGCCATCCGTGGTGGAGGCGTGTGGCCGAACGAGTGGCGCAGTCTGATCGTGGACGGCAGGACCGTCGATGCCGTGACGGTCACCGGACTCGATGAGGATGTATGCCTCGCCATCAACAGGCGGGCCCTGCGCGATGCGGTGCCGTCCGCTCCGGTAGGGCCGCTGGGCTGCTTCCGAGATGGCTCGATCACGGTCGCCTACAGGACGCTGTGATTTTTTGCGCAGCCATGTTTGGCGCGCGGATCTTTTCATCCTAGAACGACGCATAGGTCTCTCAACGACTAGCGAGGAAGTCCATGCGTTCGAAGTTTCTGGCAATCATCGTCCCGTCCCTGGCACTCGCCGGATGCGTGGGTGGCATGGATGACGACTATTACGTCGCCGGTCCTGTCGCTCCTCCGGGCAAGTACATCCCCGAGGTTTACGTTCCGGACATCGCGCTCGACGAGGATTTCTTCGCGGCGGCAGGGACGAACACCGTCTTCTTCGACACGGACGAGTCGGTTCTGACCCCGCAGTCGCGCGACGTTCTCGAGCGTCAGGCGCTCTGGTTGATCACGCATCGCGACGTGAACTTCAAGGTCGAGGGGCATGCCGACGAGCGCGCGACGTCGACCTACAATCTCGGCCTGGGACGCCGCCGTGCGGAAGCCGTCAAGGACTTCTTCGTGTCCAAGGGCATCCGTGCCGAGCGGATCACCGTGGTGACCTTCGGCGAGGAGAGCCCGGTCATCGACAAGTTCGGGGACATCCAGGTCAACCGCCGCGCGGTCACCGTCCTCGATTGACACCGTCACCTCCGGGGTCGGAGGTTCACTCCCGGCCGACCCGTAACGGACCCGTCCTCCTCGGAGGGCGGGTCTTCTCGTTCAGTGAGTCAGCGCCCTGACCCCTCTTGTTCGTCTCCACTGTGCAGGATGAGGTCTCCTCCCTCTTCCGTGACCCGGTTCACTCTCAGGGAATCGAGCGCGGCAAGGCCCGTCGTGTAGACATGACCCAGGAGCATGTCGCCTCCTCCGGTATCCAGCAGTTTCGTCCTGAAGGCCGACGGGAGTTCCATGTTCGAGGGCAGGATCACGATTATGGCGCCATCCTTGTCACTGATCATCGGTGAGCGATCGCCGAAGCCGAAGCCCCTCCAGGCGGTGCCCGCAGCCGACAGGTCTGCCGTGATCTCGCCCTTGCGCCGTACGGCCGTGCTCATCGAGACGGAATATCCCGGAAGATCTATCGAGCCGAGACCGGTCGTGCCGATCTGACCGACGATTTCCCGGAAGGCGTCGGGCTGCGTGTCGCGCAGATGCTCCAGGAGGATCCGCGCGAGCCTGGCGACCGGTCTTCTTGCAGTCCTGGTCTTCTGCATGTTCATGGATGCATGTCTCGTGACCTGGTGCATCTCCCGACATCGGGACGACCGCCTGCGAGGAGATGCATACCCGGTTTTCCCCTCTACTCCGTGTGCATTCCCTATGGGGTCAATCGGGAAGAATATCCTTGATCCACGCCTCGATTTCCGCCTTCTCGCCGGAACCGCGTCGTCCGACCTCCTGCCCGTCCTTGGTCAGGATGAGGGTGGGATAGGTCTTCAGTCCGACCTGGGCAGGCGTGTCGAGGTCCTCGTCGCCGTCGATCATCACCACGGTGAGGTCGTCGCGTTCCGCATCCAGCTCGGCGATTCCCGGCTTGGTGCGCTGGCACGGGCCGCACCACGAGGCGTGGATGAACATGAGCCCGAGCCCTTGCGCGGGCATGTTGGGGATGGTCATTGCTCCGGTCTCCTCAGGCGGCCTTCAGGCGGTTGTGGTATTCGATTCCCTCGATGTCGACGCCGTTGTCGGTCACCGCTCTCGCAGTGATGACGACGCGGGCGATGTCGCTGTCGGGCGCATCGTACATCGGACGCTGCAGGACGTTCTCGACGATCGATCGCAGTCCGCGCGCGCCGGTCTTGCGCTTGATGGCCGCATCGGCGATCGCGTCCACGGCCTCCTCGGTGAACTCGAGCTCCACGTTGTCCAGGCGGAACATCTCCTGGTACTGGCGGATCAGCGCGTTGCGCGGGACCGTGAGGATGGTCCGCAGATCATCGCGCGTCAGTTCGTTGAGGACGGTGGTGACCGGCAGTCGCCCGATGAATTCCGGGATCAGCCCGTATTTCACGAGATCGGAGGGTGTCGCACCGTTCAGGCTGGGAGCTTGGTCGTTGTCCGCGACGTTGGCGCCGAAGCCGATGCCCTTCTTGGCGGTGCGCCCTTCGATGATCTTCTCGAGCCCCGGGAAGGCGCCGGCGCAGATGAAGAGGATCTTGCTCGTGTCGATTGTGTGCATCGTGTCTTGCGGGTTCTTCCGTCCGCCCGACATCGGCACGCTCGCTACCGTTCCTTCGATGAGCTTGAGAAGCGCCTGCTGCACGCCTTCACCCGAGACGTCGCGAGTGATCGAGGGGCTGTCGGACTTGCGTGCGATCTTGTCGATCTCGTCGATGTAGATGATGCCCTGCTGGGCGCGCTCGACATCGCCCTCGGCCGCCGCCAGCAGCTTGGTGAGGATGGATTCGATGTCGTCGCCGACGTATCCGGCCTCGGTCAGGGAGGTCGCGTCCGCGATCGCGAACGGCACGCCGATGCGCCGCGCGATGGTCTGTGCGAGCAGCGTCTTGCCTGTACCGGTCGGGCCGATCAGCAGGATGTTGGACTTGTCGATCTCGACGTCCTCGTTATGGCTGCGCAGGCGCTTGTAATGGTTGTAGACCGCGACGCTGAGGGTGCGCTTGGCGTCCTCCTGCCCGATGACGAAGCCGTCCAGCATCTCCCCCATCTTGCGCGGATTGGGCATGTCGGCCTCGAGCTCGGGTGCGGCGCCCTTCTTCTTTCCCGTGCGCTTGATGCGCTTCTCGGTCTGCGCTTCGATCGTATCGACACAGACCTCGATGCATTCGTCGCAGATGTTCACCTCGGGACCGGCGACCAGCATGGTGACTTCGTTCTCGTCTTTCCCGCAGAAGCTGCAGTCTTTCAGATTTTTGGGCATTATACCTTCTTTTCCTTGTATTGGATTGCTGGATCTTCACGAAGTCGTCATCCGGATGATCAGGGATCAAAGCCCTTGTCCCCACCCGGTCAATGTGTGCTAGAATGTTTCTGGATGCAAGGCCGTGCTCCGGCAGCACGGATACAGGAGGTCCTCATGGGTGATGTCGTAAGGATGGGCGAAGGGGTGGCACGGGTTTCCGGTCCGGTGCTCGATGAGGGCCTGGTGGAGGGCGCGCGGAAGATGGCGCTGCATTTCTGCGTCTTCGAACGCGATGTCGATTCCCCCATGACCGATGCCTCCCTCGCTCGCCTCTTCTACAGGCATATTCCTGCCGCTGTCGAGATGGACAGGAGCGGGAAGGAGAAGGAGCCCGGTGATGCACGCCTGCTCGCCAAGTCCCTCGAGCGGGACATGGCCGTGGGACGTGACTACGACCAGTGGCTGGCCGGCTACGACCATCTTCCCGAAGGGACGCGCCAGACCTTCGCCAAGGGCAGAGACAACTCCCTCAACCCGGTCCTCGATCGCCTGGCCGCGATCGGTGGATACGAGAGGAACGACATCCTGACCAAGGAGTCGGCCATGCAGCAGCAAGGAACCATGGTCAGGAGCGAGAAGACCCGGAGAGCCCACCTGGATGCGATGAACTCCCTGGGCATGGGCCCCGGCCTCTGACCCTCAGGCGGCCTGCATCTCCGCCAGCGACTTGAAGGCCAGGTCCTTGACGGCATGGACGCTCTCGGTCTGCTTGAAGGTGCCCGGCAGGGTCCTCTCCTCCTCCCGACCGTGCCGCGAGAAGAATTCGCGCGTGTTCTCCACGAAGGTCGAGAAGTAGGTTCCCGAGTAGAGGCAGTACGCCGGGTGCGCCGTCATGTACATCTGGACATCGATGTCCCCGTGCTGGAAGCGCATCGTCTGGCCGTAGATCTCGAGGACGCTGCCCCGGTAGTTCGCCAGTGATTCGATGACGGCCCTTCCCTGCGCCAGGATGGCTCTCGGCTTCACCAGCTCGATCTCGCGATAGAGGAAGGGCCGGGAGGCGGCGATCTGCGTCTTGTTCGGGGACTTCTCGTCCAGCGGCGTCCAGTGGATCGCATAGGCGATGTGGCATGCGTCCAGATCGATGCCGACCATGCCGGCTGCGTTGCGCATGATGGCACCGTATTCACCGGAGAAGGGCCTTCCCTCTTCGAGGTCCTCGGCTTCCGGTTTCTCCGTCACGATCATGATCGGATCCGCGGTGTCGACGACCTGTGACGGCGTGTACGGTCGCTCCTTCGCGAGATCATGTCCGTCGTAGTCGCGGATCGACCGGTAGAGCGTGCCCAGATCGGGGGCGTTCGATGCGGCTGCTATGGCCTGCGCGACGCATTCGCGTTCCGCCAGATGGAATTTCTCCATTCCTTTTCCTTTCACTTTCCTGATTGCGGGTCACCCGCTCTCATGGTCGATGAAGGCGGATCACTTTCCGGATATGCTGGCGTACCCTTCCAGAGGACTGCCCCCGGGGGCGTCGGCCTGCCGCTGGCCGGGCAGTCGGGGCGGATCACCGGGGCGGATGGCCCTCAGGCTTCCGCCTTCGCTCATGGAGACCTGTGCGTCTCCCGCATAGGTCGGGTTCTGGCTGATCGGGACCATCTCGTCGTCGGCGGGGGGCACGTAGGCGGGCGCCCGCCGGATCGGTTCCATGGGCTGCGGAGCCGGTCTCTGTTCCCGTCGCAGACTCGCGGTCTGGATGGCCGGACGTGTGTCGCGGGTCGGGTTCGCGTCCGCATCCGATGCGGTGCTTATGCGCGCGGTTCTCGTAGGCGCGGACTGTGACGGAAGTCCGGAGATCCCGACGCTTCCAGCCGTGCCGGCGCTCCCGCTCGCCGCAGGCTGCGATGACAGCTGTTGTGCCACCTGCTGACGGATGAGGCTCACGGTGCCCTGATCGCCGTAGTTCGGCAGGAAGGGCGTCGAACTCGAGCTTGCGGCCTGCGCACTGCGACCCCCTCCGGTATCCTGGACCTGCAGGACGCGGATCGAGGACCCGGGCACGACCGGCATGGCGCCCGACACCATCCTGGCACGTTCCGGCGCGATCGCGAGAGCGGGATCCGAGCAGACGTGGTTCCCGTCGTCACCGAGGAGAGGATAGGCCATCAGCCCTTCCGTCTTGCCCTCCACGCGGAGCCAGCGGCATCCGTCCTCGTCCGTCTCCTCGACCGTGACTTCGTTCGGGAGCGGTGTCAGGTGGTAGGTGACGAGGCGCTCTCCCGGGTAGATGCCGGGATAGTCGTCCGGAATGCGGTTTCCCACGATCGCCGGAGCGGTCGATGCCAGCTCGATCCGTTGTACGCCGGAGGCCTGTGCGGGTTGGACGGCATCCGGTATGCTCCCGTAGCTGTAGGCCGCGTAGGATCCCGCGCATACCGCCACGAGCGTGATTGCCGCGATACCGATCTGGAACCCCTTCCGGTTCCCGTATCTCACGGTCTCGACCTCATGCGCATCGGTCTCGATCTGCGCGAGGGGCCGCAGGGCCGCCTTCGCTGGCGCATCGATCCTGACGCCGTGGATCTTCGTGCCCCTTATGAAGGGGTGCGGAGCTGCCGTTGCCATGTCTTGTCTTTCCCGTGATGGTTCCGTTCTTTTAGGATGGTTTTCGGAAGATCGGAACCGATTCGTGATCCTCAGTCGTCGAAGGACCGTCCGAACTTCCCGGATACCGGCTCCGGAGGGACGATGGGAACCTCGTCCATGGCCTCGAGATGCGTGGCGGCCTCTTCCAGGCGCTGTGCCATCTCCCGCGCGATCCGTGCTCCTTCCGCTCCGGCCGGCATCCTCATGTGGCCGCTGAGCGTGAGCCCCTCGGGTGCGTAGGTGATGTCCATGTCCTGGACGGATTCCTGTCGGGCCTTGTCGAACACGGTCGTCTTTTCCTTCCTCTGCTTCCCTGTGCCTGTCGCGTTCAGCGTCCCGGACACGGTCTTATGCTCTTGGGCGGCCGGTTGCCATAGGTCATCTTGTAGAAGTCCTCGTTGATCCAGTTGCCGCCCTCGTCCTCGAACTGCCGGCATCCCTCGCTCGGCGCGCCGGGTCCGGAACCCGATCCTTCTGCGGATTCATCGCCATTGATGGCCTCTTCCGGGATCGGGCTGAGGCCGATGTTGTGGCTGCGTACCAGTCCGGTCAGGGCGGGGAAGGGATCTATGCCGTACACGGTGACGAACTGCTCGATGCTCAGCATCCTGACCCTGGCGGACCGGTCGTTGCTGACGACGTAGACGACCGCGCCCTTGTCGACCGAGAACATGGCCTTGTAGAGGGAGGTCGGGACCAGTACGCGCTTGCGCAGGGCCTTGTCGGAGTTCTCGAAGATCGGGCCGGTGACGATGTAGACCTTGCGCTTCCTCGCCTCGCGGCGCACGTCCATCTCGAGCTCCCGCCATGTCCCTCCGTTCATGCTGCCGTCCTGGGGGACGATGTTCGAGAGGCGGAAGCTCTCCTGCTGCGATTCGCGTGAAGGCATGTCCGCGGACGGAGCGAGGTGGCCCCGGTCGTAGCCCGATCCCCGGTAGTCGTCGAGTTCCGAGCGCCTTTCGGGAGCGAGCCTGTCATCGGCGGAGAAGCTCGAGTCGCGCTCGATGCGCGAGGCCATCTCGATCTTCTGGGGATCGAGGACTTCGGATACCCATATGGCGGTCCGCGTGTATCCGGAGTGTCCGATGGCGAACGACCTGTAGCACAGTTCGTCATAGGTCGGGGTGACCACGGATGCATAGCTCGTGTTGACGATGCGG
>Ga0100392_1001009_pt1 | contig 25908 bp, 20 predicted proteins | sample CryGeymeta201516_FD_81548 | JGI IMG/M metagenome (GOLD analysis project Ga0100392, IMG submission 81548) | Groundwater microbial communities from Crystal Geyser aquifers in Utah, USA - Crystal Geyser metaG 2015-16 | ecosystem: Environmental > Aquatic > Deep subsurface > Groundwater | place: USA... | reverse complement strand
CTATTTCACAGAATAATTGAACAAGCTATGTGTCGAAAACCAATATTGTCTCTAGATGTACTTAAAAACAAGATTTAAAAAGTGTTTGATTTAAGTGGCAAGAAGTAAATACCCTAGTAAATTATTTCGATCCATAACTAAAGGAACATTTTGAAAAAGGTAAAAGGATTACGCTGGTGGATTATTAGTCTCATCAGCCTCGCAACAATTATCAACTATATTGATCGAAGCACTTTGGGTTTAATGTGGCCAAGCATTTCAAAAGATTTAGGAATGGACAAAAGCGATTATGCGTTAATCCTAAATGTTTTCATGGTTGCTTATGCTGTCGGTCAATTAGTTTCCGGAAAATTATTTGATAAAGTCGGTACGCGCATCGGTTATGTAATTGCCATTGGAGTTTGGGGTGTGTCATCTTTTATGCATTCGTTTGCAAGATCAATTGTTTCATTCAGTTTATTCAGAGTGACACTCGGCTTAGGAGAAGCAGGAAATTGGCCCGGCGCGGTTAAAAGCAACGCAGAGTGGTTTCCAATTAAAGAACGTGCAGTTGCACAGGGAATGTTTAATGCCGGTGCTTCAATCGGCTCAGTAATTGCGCCGCCGTTAATTGCCACACTCTGGGCAGCTTTCGGATGGCAGACGACGTTCATGATCGTCGGTTCTTTCGGAATTATCTGGCTTATTCCCTGGTTGATCATCAACAAAAAATTACCGGCTCAACATCCATGGATAACTGTTGAAGAAAAAGAACTGATCTTATCCGGTCAAAGTGAGTTGGATAGAAAAAATCCAAACAGAAAAGGATTGACGCTTAAACAAATATTGTCATTCAAAGAATCCTGGGCGGTTTTAGTCGCACGCTTTTTTCTTGAACCGATCTGGTGGTTGTTTGTCGGCTGGATGCCTATTTATTTAGCTGAAGTTTATGGGTTCAATGTAAAAGAGATTGGATTTTTCGCCTGGGTTCCATACGTCGGCGCGGCGGTTGGAAGTATCTCCGGCGGATATTTCGTCGGCAGTTTGATGAACAAAGGAGCGGATGTTAACAGAGCAAGAAAAACCGCGATCGTGATTGGCGGGATAATTATGTTCCTCGGATTAGTTGCAACAATTTTGTATGCTAACACTGCGTTGATCTTTGTATTGATAGTTGCCTTTGTTTTATTCGGATTTCAATTTGCGATTAGTAATGTTCAAACAATTCCAAGCGATCTGTTCAGCGGAAAATCAGTTGGAACTTTAGCCGGACTGGGTGGATCGGTTGGAGTTTTTTCTGTGATCATTATGAATTTTCTTGTCCCAATTATTTCAAAATATTCTTACATCCCGATATTTGTAATGATTGCAGTTTTTGTTCCGCTTGGTGTTCTTGCTGTTTTTACACTTGCTAAAAATATTAGACCGGTTGAAATATTGGAGAAATGATACTGAAAAAACTCAGTTAAAAATATTTATTCTTAAAGGATTGAAGATGATCAAAACAATAGATACAAAAAACTTTTCTTTACTCTTACTTGTTCTGGCAACATCTTTGTTTGGACAAAACGGTTTGCCCAAAATCTATTCCGGTGATGCTCAAAAAATATTTTCTCTTCGGAAAGCATATCTCAACGGGGAATTAAAAAATGAAAATGCCATTAAATATCTAAAACGACAAGCCGATAAACTATTAAGTATGACGCCCCTTTCTGTTACCGATAAAGAGCAAATTCCACCGAGCGGTGATAAGCATGATTATATGAGTATGGGCAAATATTGGTGGCCAGATCCGAATACGAAAGATGGACTTCCATATATCAGAAAAGATGGTGAAGTTAATCCCGAAGTCAAAGGAATTAGTGATGCAACAAACATCGGGAAAACAATTTCTGCAGTTGAGGTTCTGTCTACCGCTTTTTATATAACCAATGATTCCAAATATTCGTTTAAGGCTTCTCAGATTTTGCACGTAATGTTCATTGACGAAAAAAGTAAGATGAATCCAAATCTGAATTATGCTCAATTTGTTCCCTGCAGGAACGAAGGTCGAGGCTCCGGAATAATTGATGTACATGGTTTTTATCGCTTGATTGATGCAATTAGCCTTTTGGAGAATGCTAACGAATGGATGAAAGATGATGATACGAAGATCAGAAGTTGGTTTGAAGAATATTTACTATGGCTTCAAACAAGTAAAAATGGACTTGCCGAAGCAAAAGCCAAAAACAATCATGGTACGTGGTACGATGTTCAGATTGTTTCGATCCTTTTGTTTTTAGACAGAAGTAATGAGGCAAAAAGTTATCTTGAATCTGTTTCTAAAAAAAGAATTGATTTACAAATAAAAGAAGATGGTAAACAACTTGAAGAATTGAAACGTACTAAAGCGATGAGCTATACGTTGTTTAATCTAAAAGCTTATTTTAAGTTATCTGTATTAGCTGATAAAGTCGGTCTTGATCTTTGGAATTATAACGGAAAGAATGGTGGGTCAATTCGCAAGGCGCTTGATTATTTTCTCCCTTTTGTGCAAGACTCAACCAAGTGGGAATATCAGCAAATAGAATCATTTAAAAATGATGATGTTTATCCATTACTTGTGATTGCGAAGAAGAAGTATGATGAGAAGACGTATGGTGACTGGATAAGAAAAATATTCCCCGATAATATTAAAATCAGTATTCCAAATTTTTTGTAGAGCATTATGACGGTAAAAAAGAATATTCTTTTGTTGTTTGTTCTGGTGTTTATTCCAAGTTGGAATGCTGCGGTGGTATTAAAAATAAAAAGTGTACACGGGGACTCATTCAATCTTTCGTCTTTTGAAAAAGAAAGAGTACTTACAGCAGCCGACAAATATTTAGCGGAAGTTCCTGTAACGATTACGTCTTCCACATCTCCCCGAAGTGGTGGAGGAAAGCATGACTTTTTTCCGAAGGAGATTATTGGTGGCCAGATTCTGCAAATCTCGCTGGTCCTTATGTTCAAAGAGATGGAATGACAAATCCTGATAATTTTATAGCTCATCGTAAAGCTATGGTAAGGTTTAGCATCCAATCCGCCGCGTTAACTGCCGCTTATAAAATTACTCATAAAAAGAAATATGCGATAAAAGCAATAGAGCATTTCAAAGCTTGGTTTGTGAATGATGAAACAAAAATGAATCCGCATCTTCTCTATTCGCAAGCTATTAAGGGGAGATTTACCGGACGGGGAATTGGCATTATTGATGCTATTCATCTCATTGAAGTTGCTCGTTCAATAATGATCTTAGAAAAAGCCGGATTGTTCAAAACGGAGGACTTGAAAATAATAAAGCAATGGTTCAAAGACTATCTGGAATGGCTTGTGACTCATCAATACGGTAAAGATGAAATGAACGCTAAGAATAATCACGGGACATGTTGGTTGATGCAAGCGTCAGCATTTGCTCAATTAGTTGGTGATGAAGAGAGAATGGATTTCTGCCGGAAACGGTTTAAAGATGTTCTGCTGCCAAATCAAATGGCGGAAGATGGAAGTTTTCCGTTAGAATTAAGGAGAACAAAACCGTACAATTATTCTTTGTTCAATCTTGATGCTATGTCCACCATTTGTCAGATCCTTTCGACAGAAGAAGATAACCTCTGGTTGTTTACGCTTCCCGATGGAAGGAATATGAAAAAAGGAATTGAGTTTATGTTTCCATTTATAGCTGATAAATCAAAATGGAAAAACAAACCCGATGTTATGTTTTTCAATTTCTATCCTGTTCGTCAACCATCACTTTTATTTGGAGGTTTAGCTTATCGTGAAGAAAAATTTATAGAATTATGGAAGAAGCTTGACGCTGATCCTACAAATGAAGAGATCATTCGGAATTTTCCGATTCGTCAACCGGTTTTATGGGTAAAATAAAAATTAAGGAAAGTACAGTATGAAAAAATTTGTTGTTCTATTTTTATTTCTTTTTACTTATGCAGCGATATGTCAATCGAATGTAAAAATTAAGGTAACAAATCCGATTTCCATCAATAGAAATTCTGAAACAATTGAAATTAATTTTGAACAGATAAAAAAGTTGCTGCCGGGAATAAACTCGAACAATCTTGCTGTTTTTTCAAAGAAAGATAATAGTCAGATAGCTCATCAATTGATTGATTATGATCAGGATGGCATAATTGATCAACTTATTTTCCAAAGCAATTTTTCACCTAATGAATCGAAATCTTTTGTTATTAAAAAGAAAAAATCTCAAAGAAAAGAATTCACAAATCTGGTTGCAACAAAATTTGTGAAAGGGAGAGAAGATTTTGCATGGGAAAATGATCGCATTGCTTTTAGGATTTATGGTCCCGCAATGACCGCTGAAGTTGATAACGGAATTGATATTTGGACGAAGAGAGTGAAGTACCCAATTGTTGAAAAATGGTATGCCGGAGAAGAAAAACCTGAAAGCGAAAAAATTTCTTATCATGTTGATCATGGTGAAGGAGCTGATTTTTTCGCTGTAGGGAAATCGCTTGGTTGCGGCGGTTCAGCTCTTTGGAAGAATGAAAAACTCTATCAATCGGGTGTTTTTAAAACCTACAAAAAAATTGCCGATGGACCTCTGCGGGCAGTCTTTGAAGTCTCTTACAATTATCTTGTTGATGGGAAAGAGATCAATGAAGTTAAACGAATTACTTTGGATGCCGGAAAAAATTTGAATAAGATCGATGTTACTTTTAATACGAAAGCAAATAATTCAAAAATTGAATTTGCTGCCGGATTAGTAAAAAGAGAAGCAACAACAAAATATTCTGACGAAAATAAACATTGGTTAAGTTTATGGGGTGCAACAACAAAGAACTCTGCCGATGAATTTCTTGGAACGGGGATTATCTTTCCTAAATCAACTTTTAAAACATTTACCGAAGATGAAAATCACTATTTGGTTATTGGAGTAACGAAGTTTAACGATGCCTTCACGTACTATTCCGGCGCAGGTTGGACGCGTAGTGGTGATTTCAAAAGTGTTGATGATTGGAATAATTATCTAACTCAATGCTCACAAGAAATAAATAGTCCGTTAAGAGTATCAATCAAAGCTAATAATTCAAAGTAATTGGACAAACTTAAAAATGAAAATAACAATTGTATTTCTTTTTGCTTTTTTATTGTTTTTATCTTCTCTTTTCTCACAAACCAATGAAGTTGATCAGTCGGTACCGGTTCAAATCTCGGATCAATTAATTAAAAAGGCAAATATTCTTGGAACAAAGTTTCCTGAGTATACAGAAAATGGTTCGTGGAAATTCAGAGAAAGAGCCAATTGGTTATCCGGATTTCTGTCAGGCGAGCTATGGAATCTGTACGATGTTTCAAAAAACGAACAATTAAAAAAATTAGCATTAGTCCAAGCCGACAATTTACTTGCATACTCAACATTGGACAACACGCATGATATGGGGTTTATTTTTCTTCCGAGCTGTGTAAAGGCTTTTCAAGAAACCGGAGAGAAAAAATATCGCGAAGCTGCATTGGAAGCCGCCGGTATGCTGGCAAAACGTTTTAATCAGAATGGTAATTTCCTTCGAGCGTGGGGAGCTCTCAACGATCCTGACAAATCCGGTTGGATCATAATAGACACAATGATGAACCTTGAACTGCTCTTTTGGGCTTACATACAAACCGGTAAACTCGAGTATTATGATATCGCATACAAACATGCGCTTACCACTCTAAAAGAAATTGTTCGCAGTAATTATTCAAGTTATCATGTTGTTGAGTTTGATCCTTCAAATGGGAAGGTGATTGCTGAGCGCACTCATCAAGGGTTTGCTGATGAATCAACTTGGGCGAGAGGACAAGCATGGGGAATTTATGGTTTCGCAAATGCATATAAATATACCGGCGACGAACGATTTCTGCTAACCTCAACTAAAATGGCTGATTATTTTTTAGCTCGACTTCCCTCAGATCTTATTCCGGTTTGGGATCTTGATCTGAACGGGAAGGATAGTTTGAGGGATGCGTCAGCGGCAGCTATTGCTGCTTCAGGGCTATTTATCCTTTCTGAGATTTCAAAAACAAAAGTTGATGCAGAAAAATATTCTTCTTTCGCAATGCAGATCACTGCCTCATTAGTGAACAATTATCTCTTTACAAAAAGTAATCGAGAAAAAGAGGAAGGACTTCTTCTTCATACGATTTATCATTATCATAAAAAATGGGGAGTGAATGAATCTTTCCCAGCGGGAGATTACTATTTAACTGAAGCGATAGCAAAGTATCAAAAATCCTTAAATGCTAAAGAATATATTCTGAAAAAATCAGATCGCCATGAATATCAGATTAATGATAATTGGTTTTATCTCGAAAACAACACAAAAGATATAACACAACTTTCTAAATCTATAAAGATGTGGGAGAAAATAAATCTTCCGCATACATGGAACAAGTTTGATGCTACTGATAATGAACCTGGTTATCGTCGTGATGCAAGCTGGTATCAAAAAAACATTTTTATTCCCAAAATAGAAAACGATCCTGATTTCGTTCTGCATTTTGAAAGCGCAAACATTACTTCAGATGTATATGTAAACGGAAAGAGAGCCGGAGGACATGTTGGCGGTTATCTTGGTTTTGATGTTGATATTACGCCGTATGTGAGGTATGATGAAGTGAATGAAGTTCAAGTTCGGGTTGATAATTCAATTAACCGCGATATTATCCCTTCGCAGAAATCCGATTTTTTTATTTACGGCGGAATCAATCGTGATGTATGGTTGAAAGTTTTGCCATCTACGTTCTTACTTAATCCCAAAATATATTCACCAAAACTTGACACTAAAAGGGCTTCAACAAGAGTTGAAGTTTCGGTTCATTCTTCCGCAGAAAAAACGTTTGTAGTTTCTGTTTCGATAAAAGAAAAATCGGGTAAAGTTGTTTCAAAATCTTTTATTAATAAGAAATTAACCTCCGGTGATAATCTGCTTTCGTTTGATTTACCGGAATTTCAAAATCCAATGCTTTGGTCGCCGGAAAATCCTATTCTCTATTCGGTTGAAATTGAATTATCGGCTGATGGGAAAATTGTAGACAAGTTACAAGAAAAGTATGGCTACCGTTGGTATGAATTTCAACCACACGGAGCGTTTTATCTTAACGGGAAAAAGCTGCTAATTAGGGGCACGCACTGGCATGAAGATCATGCCGGATTAGGAAACGCACTGCCTGATTCTTTGAAGCAAAAAGATTTTAAAAAGATGAAAGAGATGGGAGCTAATTTTGTAAGACTTGCTCATTATCCACAAGACCCCGAGGTTTACAAATTGTGTGATGAATTAGGAATCATGGTCTGGGACGAACTTTCTTGGTGCAGAGGAGGAATCGGTGGTGAAGTTTGGAAAAAAAACACGAAACGTTTACTTACAGAAATGATAAATCAAAATTATAATCATCCTTCAATTATTATTTGGTCGCTCGGAAATGAAATTCCCTGGATTCCCGATTTCCCCGATGGAGATAATAACGATTCAATTCGCTCATTCTTAAAAGAGTTGAACACCATCGCCCACACTCTCGATCCATCACGCCTAACTGCGTTAAGAAAGTATTACGAAGGCGCTGATATTGTTGATGTATTTTCACCATCAATATGGGCAGGCTGGTATTCAGGAGTTTATAAGAATTATCAGAAAGCAATCGAAGATGCGCAGAAACAATATCCCCGTTTGCTTCATGTGGAGTATGGTGGCGATAGTCATGTCGGCAGACATTCAGAGCAACCGATAAGTGGCGATGGGATTTTGAGCCCTGACGAATGGGAAGAGAAAGCAAATCTTGTTAAGGTGAAAAACGTTGCTGCAATTGGTGATTGGAGTGAAAATTATATCGTCGATCTTTTCGACTGGCATTTGCGGTATTCGGAAATGTCGGAAACTTTTTCCGGGAATGCGCAATGGGCTTTTAAAGATTTCGGAACTCCGCTTCGGCCGGAAAATCCAATTCCTTATATGAACCAAAAAGGATTACTTGACAGAGCGGGAAATCCGAAGGATGCTTTTTATGTTTTTAAAAGTTACTGGAATAAAAAAGACAGATTCTGTTATATCGAATCACACACTTGGACAGAGAGAAGTGGCCCGAAAAATTTAGAACGCGAAGTTAACGTTTTTAGTAATTGTGATTCTGTTGAACTTTGGCTAAATGATCAAAATCTTGGAACGATAAAAAAAGACATCAGAAAATATCCTGCTTCAGGGTTGACTTGGCGTGTTAAATTTACTGAAGGCTTTAATCGCTTAAAAGCAATTGGCTTTGATAATAATCAAGTGATTTGCGAAGACTCGATGGTTGTATCTTACTCGTATAAAAAAGCAGATGTCGCTGAAAAAATCGAATTATTATTTGATCGCTTGCAAAATGGGAATTATTTTATAACGGCTACAGTTGTTGATATCAAAGGTCAGCGTTGTCTTGATTATAATAAGAGAATATATTTTTCTGTAAGCGGATCGGGAAAATTGTTAGAGAATTATGGGACTTCAACCCGAAGTTCTGTAATTGAAGCAGCAAATGGCAGAGCCCAAATTGAATACAAACCTTTAGGTTTTGCAAAAGCAACGATTGAAGCTCGCAATCAAGACCTAAAAGGTGATTACATAATTATTAATGACGATAGGAAGTAACGAATATGAATCAAAACCTTATCATAACGAAACTGGGTATAGAAAATTTATTTGTGATCCTGTTCCTAAGTCTAATTATAATTTTGTTTCAGATGTCAGTAAAAGGACAAGTAAAATCTGAGATAGGGAATACGAAGTTAAAAGTCTATTCGATTGATCAGAAAATTCTTTTAGCGAATAAAGAAAAAATATTATTCGGAGATAAATATTTATCGCGATCTTATAAAAGTCTTTATTCCGCAGCCGAGAAAGCGTTAAAACAAGGTCCCTTTTCTGTTACGCAAAAGCAAGCTGATCCGCCAAGTGGCGATAAACATGATTATATGAGTCTTGCTCCATATTGGTGGCCAGATAAAACAAAATCTGACGGACTGCCTTACGTTCGACGCGATGGAGTCGTGAATCCAGAAGTAAAAAATTATCCGGATAAAGAGGCAATTGTTGCATTAACAAAATCCGTTTATGCTTTGTCATTAACCTATTTTATTACCAGTGAAGAGAGATTTGCAAAACATGCAGTTACACTTTTACAAGTCTGGTTTGTTGATGGCTCGACAAGAATGAATCCAAATTTCAAATACGCTCAAGCGATTCCCGGGAAAACTGGTGGAAGGGGAACGGGGCTTATTGAAGCGAGGCATTTTTCAGAAATTATTGATGCGATCGGGATGATAAAAAATTCTGCTTTGTGGAACCAAGAAATAGAAGGAAAAATAAAAGAATGGTTCTCACAATACTTAACCTGGCTGATTGAAAGTAAAGAAGGACAACATGAAGCAGCCGCTAAAAATAATCACGGATCATGGTTCGATGTTCAGGCTACAGCTATCGCTCTCTTTGTAGGGAATATTGATTTTGCCAAGAATATTGTTGAGACTGCGAAAACAAAAAGAATAGAATATCAAATTGATCCGGAAGGCAAACAAGCGGAAGAGCTTGTTAGAACAAAGTCACTTGGCTACTCAACTTTTAACCTCGAAGCATTATTCACTCTGGCAACGATGGGAGACTATCTTGGAGTTGATCTTTGGAATTATGAATCAATAGATGGACGCTCGTTAAAAAAAGCTCTTGACTTTCTTCTTCCATACTATGTAAAAGAAAAAGTTTGGACTTACGAACAAATAGCTGAATTGGATGATCAACGGATTTATACCTTGTTACTCAAAGCATCACAACATTTTTCTTCTAAAAATTACTTAGAGTATGCAAAGAAGTTTAGCGATGAATCCCGAAGCAAAGTTACAAATATTATATACAATGGTTTTGCAAATGATTAACTCACTTTTGTGAGTAAAAAACATTTTCTTCTTGCATTTTACAGCGGATTCGATTAAGTTTGACATGGTATACCAGGTATATTTAGCAAAAAATGAATTACAAATTAAACGTAAAAGATACTTCTCCTCTTCACTTTCAAATTAGAAGAGATCTTCAAGAAAAAATTGACACCGGAGCACTGCACCCCGGAGATCAAATTGCTTCCAACGCTGCTCTCGCTCAAATGTATAGCGTTAGTCTCATAACGGTTAAAAAAGCCGTTGCTGGGTTAATTGAAGCCGGATTGTTGTTTTCCCGCGTTGGGAAAGGGACGTATGTCGCCGAGAAGCCCCGAAGGGAAATGACGATCCAAAAACAAAAAAACATTGGGATTGTTTTGCGGGATATTAAACATCCATTCTTCTCAATGATCCTGCACAGCATTGAAGAAAAAGCATACGAACTCAATTATAATATTCTCATTTCTAATTCAGGCGGTAAAATTCAAAAAGAAGAAAGCATTATTAAACGATTTCAAAATATGGGTGTTGACGGTTTAATTATCGCTTCACTATCACTTGAATATCGTGCTACTCCCGTTATTCAAAAATTGCATAATGAAAACTTTCCTTACATTATGATCTCTTACATGCACGATCCCGAGTATTGGTACATTGGCTCAGATCATGAGTTAGGCGGTTATATGGCAACCGAGTATCTTTTAAAGAACGGCTACAAAAGTGTTGGATATGTTCATTTAGGAAACGGAAATCTTTTAAGTGAAGTTAGAAAGAATGGCTATTCACGTGCCTTGATGGAATATCACGTCGAGTTTAAAGCTGAAAGAATTTTTTATCTTGGAACGGAAAACTTTGATTCCGGAGCTAACCGCTACCACTTGGGGTATAAACTTGGGCTTAAATTTTTGAAGTTAAAGAAAAGACCGGAGGCGCTTTTTTTCTACACGGATGTTGCTGCATTAGGGTTTATGCAAGCAATTACCGAAAAAGGAATGAAAGTTCCTGCAGACGTTGCCGTCATCGGATATGATGACGTCGAAATGTCTGAGTACGCTTCGGTTCCTTTGACCACTATAAAACAGCCAACGGATAAAATAGGAATGAGAGCAGTTGAGATTATCCGTGATAGGATTGAAGGAAAAGAAATAGGGAATAGAACGATTTTTAAACCGACTTTAGTTATTAGAAAATCATGCGGTACTAAATAATGGGCATCTCTAAAAACCTTCAAGGTTTATCTTTACCATATTTTGTTATGTTAAAATTTTATCGAACTTAGCTAAAATAAAAACCTTGAAGGTTTCTTAGCAAGATTTTAGAGGTGCCCTAATAATATTTGAAAATAAGAAAAGGAAAAGAAATGAATAATGATCAATTTGGAGTTAAAGGAAAAGTTTGTGTAATCACCGGAGGTGGTGGAGTAATTGGAACAGCGCTCGCTAAGGGTTTAGCCGCTGCCGGAATGCAACTTGCTATTGTAGATATTCAAAAATCTTTTGCAGATACAGTCGCTGAAACAATTGCTAAAGAATTTGGAACACAAGCAATTGGGGTTGAAGCTAATGTACTTGATAAAAATTCTCTACAACTTGCTCAGAAAGAGATCCATGAAAAGTTAGGGAATATTGATTTTCTTATTAACGGCGCCGGAGGAAACTCTCCAAAGGCAACAACCAAGAACGAATGGATCACCGATGCAAACGTATCAGACTTGAGCGGTTCGTTTTTTGGATTGGAGGTAGATGGATTTAAAAAAGTCTTCGACCTTAATTTTCTTGGAACACTTTTGCCAACAATGGTATTTGCTGATGAGATGATCAAAAGAAAAGCCGGAGTAATCTTAAATATTTCTTCGATGAATTCGTTTCATCCATTAACAAAAATTCCTGCTTACTCTGCGGCGAAATCGTCGGTAAATAATTTTACGGAATGGCTTGCGGTTCACTTCGCCAAAATGAATGTCCGTGTAAATGCTATCGCTCCCGGGTTTTTCTTAACTAATCAAAATCGTTTTTTATTGTTGGACGAAAAAACAAATGAATTAACTGAACGTGGACATAAGATCATCAACGGCACGCCGATGGGAAAATTTGGCGAGCCGGAGGACCTAATCGGAACAACGCTTTACTTATTATCCGATCTCTCAAAATTTGTGACCGGGATTGTAATCCCCGTTGACGGCGGTTTTAATGCTTACAGCGGAGTTTGATAAATAATTTTGTTAAATAAATTCAAATAGATTAATAACGAGGTTAAAGGTAATGGATTTAGAGTTAAAGAAAGATTGTAAATATTCCTTGATAGTCCCAACTAGTATGGGTGTTAGGATGACGCCTGTGAACGGGCAGCCAGTTCACAGCAGCGATACTTATAAACTTCAGGTTACAAGCGCTGAAACAAACGTTGCAAGTATTGCTTCTTTTCTGGGGATCCCTGTAAAAGTTTTAACTGTTTTTGTCAAAGATAGTCCTATCGCAAATTTCATTAAAAGCAATTTAAGAAGTCGAAATATTGACTTTGAAGGAAAAGATGTCAGTCAAGGCGGTCCTTGGGGTTATCGCCATCAATTTAATATTGCTGATAGTGGATTTGGATCACGTGGTCCAAGAGTTCATAATGATCGGGCTGGTGAAGTTGGACGAACATTGAATGCTAAAGATTTTGATTTGGATCGAATATTTAGCAAAGATGGAGTTCAGATAATTCATTTGTCAGGATTGATTGCTGCATTATCACCTGAAACAAGTAACTTCTGTTTGGAGTTAACCCGAGCGGCAAAAAAATATGGAACAAAAATTTCCTTTGATTTAAATTATCGAGCATCATTCTGGAAAGGACGAGAAAAAGAACTTAGAGAAGCCTTTACGGAGATTGCATCGGTTTCAGACGTACTCGTCGGTAATGAAGAAGATTTTCAGCTTTGTCTTGGGATAAAAGGTCCGGAGGCGGGCGGAAAAGAGATTGAAGAAAAGATTGAAAGTTTTAAAGAAATGATAGGAAGAGTAAAAGAAAAATTTTCCAATGCATCAGTGTTTGCTACTACTTTGCGTAAAGTTATAAATACAAACAAACATTTATGGGGAGCGATACTACTTGAAGGCAATAACTGGCATGTAGTAAATCCGCGCGAGATTAATGTCCTTGATAGAATTGGAGGGGGCGATGGATTCGTTGGTGGTTTGATCTACGCGATTCTTAAAAACTGGGAACCGGAGAAATGGATTCAATTCGGTTGGGCTTCAGGCGCTTTGGCAACTACTTTTGAAACTGATTACGCTCAGCCTGCGGATGAAGAAATGATTTGGAGTGTTTGGGAAGGTAATGCACGAGTAAAACGATAATGAAAAATGTTAGAGAGATTAAAAGTTATTTACCTGAATTTCCAGGTTGGGAGAAAAATTAATGCTTTATTTTGCAAAAGGCTCCGAACATACTTCGTTTAGTAATGATGAAATTAAAGAGGCTCTTTTTTCTGCGCTCGATAAATTGGGTAAAAGAAAAAAAGTTCTTGCAATTCCACCTGACTTTACGCGACTCCATTCGCAAGCCGGAATCTTGACCGAACTTGCATGGCAATATTATCAGGATAATCTTGTTGATATTCTCCCGGCGCTTGGTACGCACGCCGCAATGACTTCTTCCGAAATAAAAAAAATGTATGGAAACACACCGGGACATCTTTTCCGGATTCATAATTGGAGAGAAGATTTAGTTACACTCGGGACGGTTCCTTCTGAATTTATTAAAGAAGTATCAGAAGGAAAATTAAATTATGCATGGCCGGCACAAGTAAACAAATTACTTGCAGAAGGCGGGCATGACCTTATTTTGTCCATAGGACAAGTTGTTCCGCACGAAGTTGTTGGACTGGCTAATTATAATAAAAATATTTTTGTCGGTACCGGCGGTAAAGAAGGTATAAATGGAAGTCATTTTCTTGGCGCAGTTTATGGCATGGAAAGAATGATGGGAAGAGCTAATACACCGGTAAGAAAAGTTCTCAACTATGCTTCGGATCATTTCGCAAAACATTTACCAATAATTTATGTGCTCACAGTGGTTGGGAAAGATGAAGGTGGAGCATTAGTTATTCGAGGTCTGTACATTGGAGACGATGAAGAATGTTTTAATCTAGCAGCGAGCTTATCGGTGAAGGTTAATTTTGAAATGGTGGATAAACCGTTGATGAAAGTGGTCGTGTATCTCGATCCGTTAGAATTTAAAAGCACATGGTTAGGCAACAAAAGCATCTACAGAACCAGAATGGCAATTGCCGACGGCGGTGAGTTAATTGTGCTTGCCCCTGGCTTAAAAGAATTTGGTGAAGATAAAACGATTGACAGTTTGATTAGAAAATATGGCTACGTTACTACTCCCGAGGTGTTAAAATTCGTCGCTGAAAATGAAGACTTAAAACACAACCTCAGCGCTGCCGCACATCTTATTCACGGTTCTTCAGAAGGACGATTTACCATAACCTATTGCCCCGGTCATATTTCAAAAGAAGAAATAGAAAAAGTCAATTTCAATTACGGAGATTTGCAACAGATGCTTGAAAAATATAACCCCGATGAGCTCAAGGACGGTGTTAAGGTTATGCCTGACGGAGAAGAAATATTTTATATTTCAAATCCCGCGCTTGGCTTATGGGCTTATAAAGATAGGTTCAAGGACTAACTAAAATGCAAGACCGCATTCGAATAATTGCAGATTGTAACATTCCTTCTCTGAAAGGAGTTTTAGAACCTTTTGCCGACGTTGAATATTTATCTCCAAATGAGATCACGAAAGAAAAAGTTGCTTTTGCAGATGCATTATTGATCCGCAGCCGTACGGTGTGTGATAAAAATTTGCTGGCAGGCTCGGCTGTTAAATTTATCGCCACTGCAACAATTGGATTCGATCATATTGATGCACATTATTGTGATTCAAACAACATTAAATGGATTAGTGCGCCGGGTTGTAATTCCGGTTCGGTACAGCAATATATTGCATCCGTTCTTGTTACCCTGGCAATAAAAAAGAATTTTAACTTACCCGAGAAAACAATTGGAATAGTTGGAGTAGGAAATGTTGGGAGAAAGGTTGAAAGACTTGCTAAAGTTTTAGGGTTGAAGGTTTTGCTTAACGATCCCCCTCGTGAAAGAATTGTAGGGAGCGAGAATTTTGTGTCGCTTGAAAAATTAGTTTCCGAAAGTGATATAATTACTTTTCACGTTCCTTTGAATAAAAATGGAGTTGATAAGACCTTTCATTTAGCTGATGAAGAGTTTTTTGAAATGTTCGGCGGGCATAAAACATTAATTAACTCTTCGCGAGGAGAAGTCGTAAAAAATAGTGCATTAAAGTCCGCTATTCGAAGTGGCAAAGTAGAAATGTCTGCCCTGGATGTTTGGGAGAGTGAACCTGCTATTGATTTTGAGCTAATGAAGATGGTTGATATAGCAACGCCACACATTGCAGGTTATTCAGCTGACGGTAAAGCCAACGGAACTGCAATTTGTGTAAATGGTTTAGCTGACTTCTTTACGTTTGACATAGTAAAAAACTGGTATCCCTCAATGATACCGGAACCAGACAACTCGCAATTGATTAGTCTCAAAACAGATGATAAAGATAATTCTTCTATCGTCGCTGATTATATCTTATCAACTTATAATGTTCTGGAAGATGATAAACGATTAAGAAACTCGGGTGATACTTTTGAAAAACAGCGGGAAGAATACCCTGTGCGTAGGGAATTCTCTTATTACAATATCGAAGTTTCAGATGCAAACGAAAGTTTCAAAGAACAATTGCTGCAGTTAGGATTTAATTTTAAATAAAGGAACGAAAAATGATCAAAACTGATATTGGATTAATTGGAATTGGAGTGATGGGAGAAAACCTCGTCCTTAATATGGAAAGTAAAGGCTTTTCCGTCTCTGTTTTTGATATAGCGAGAGAAAAAGTTGAAAGGTTTGTTCTCGGTCGAGCAAAAGGCAAAAATATTTTTCAGTGTTTGTCACTTCAAGAACTTGTTATATCATTGGAGTCCCCAAGAAAAATAATGATGATGGTTCCCGCCGGAAAACCTGTTGATGAAATCATTGAAAAATTGATTCCCTTTTTGGAAAAAGGTGATATTGTCATTGATGGAGGCAATTCCCATTATCCGGATACAACCAGAAGAACGCAATATCTTGAAGGAAAGGGTTTTTTATACATCGGAACAGGAGTTTCCGGAGGAGAAGAAGGCGCATTGAAAGGTCCATCACTTATGCCTGGTGGTTCTAAAGCTGCATGGCATCATGTAAAACCAATATTCCAGGCGATTGCTGCAAAGGTTGATGGAGGGACACCGTGCTGCGATTGGGTTGGAGAAAACGGCGCCGGTCATTTTGTTAAAATGGTTCATAACGGTATTGAGTACGGCGATATGCAGTTGATCTGCGAAGTGTATCAAATCATGAAATATCTTCTTAGGATGAACTACGGCGAGATGTCTCAAGTGTTCAATGACTGGAACGAAAGTGAATTAAATAGTTACCTTATCGAAATTACAAGGGACATTCTTGGATACAAAGATGAAAACGGCAATCCTCTTGTCGAACAAATTCTGGATACAGCCGGTCAAAAAGGTACCGGTAAATGGGCAGTGCTTGCATCACTCGATTTTGGCGCTCCACTTACGTTAATCGGGGAAGCTGTTTATGGAAGAACCCTCTCGGCTTTGAAAGATGAAAGAGTTGAAGCATCAAAAATTTTTTCCGGACCTAAACCAAAATTTGACGGTGATAAGAAACAATTCATCGAAGATTTGAAAAAAGCCTTGTACGCATCCAAGCTGGTTTCGTACGCACAAGGTTATGTGCTCATGAAATATGCCGCAAAAGAAAATGGATGGAACTTGAATAACGGCGGTATAGCGATGATATGGCGCGGCGGATGTATCATTCGTTCTGCATTCTTAGGAAAAATTAAAGAAGCATTCGATAAGAATCCGGGTCTTTCAAATCTTTTGCTTGATCCTTTCTTCAAAGAAAAAATTGAATCTTCACAAGATTCTTGGAGAAACGTTATTTCTACAGCTGTGCTGAACGGAATATGGATTCCTGCTTTATCCACCGCTCTCAATTATTTTGACGGCATTAGAAATGAAAGATTGCCTGCAAATTTATTGCAAGCACAAAGAGATTACTTTGGTGCGCATAGTTATGAACGCACCGATAAGCCGCGAGGAGAGTTTTATCATACGAATTGGACAGGCAGAGGCGGAGATACCTCTTCTTCGGTATATTCAGTGTAATTATTTTTAAATTTTGCAGCGAGGATAAAATGGAAATTTTAGTCGGAACTTATTTGAGCAAGAGTAAAATCAGGACAGTTGTTGTAGATTTTTTAGCGCTGTCAGTTATTTATTTGCTTCCTACTTTGTCACATTTAACGGGCATCCCGTTTTACTATCTTGAGCCGATGAGAATAGTCGTGCTGCTGTCACTCATGGTCACGCATCGTTGGAATAGTTTGATGTTAGCATTAACCATTCCGCTTTTCTCATTTCTTATTGCATCTCACCCGGCAATGTTCAAAGTATTGTTAGTAACTATTGATCTCACTTTAAATATTTTGCTTTTTTTATTTTTTGTAAAGAGGCTTAAAGAAACATTCGTATCAGTATTTCTCAGTATCGGTATTTCAAAAATTTTCTACTATTTATTAAAGTATACATTCATTCAGTTTAACCTTCTTGATGGTGATTTAGTTACAACTTCATTATACATCCAAATTATTCTGATGGTGCTGCTGAGTTTTGTCGTGGCGCTTTGGGGAAAGCAATTAAAAAATAAAACTAATTTATCTTAAGCAATATCCATTCAATTAAAAAAGGATTTCTTATGAGTGATAAAATCGGAAAAAGCGAGGCAGTAGAAAAAATCGGTCATTTTAGGTGGTCAATTGTTGCTCTTTTATTTTTTGCAACAACAATAAATTATATTGATCGCCAGGTACTTGGGATATTAGCTCCGGTGCTTCAAAAAGAAATCGGCTGGAACGAAATTGATTACGGTTATATCGTTACAGCTTTTCAAGCCGCTTATGCGATAGGGCTGGTTGTTGTCGGAGGATTAATTGATAAATTTGGGACCAAAATTGGTTATTCACTTGCCATCTTTGGATGGAGTATTGCCTCAATGTTTCATGCTGCCGCAACAAGTGTTATTGGGTTTGCAACAGCAAGATTTGCTTTAGGTTTAAGTGAAGCCGGAAATTTTCCTGCTGCTATCAAAACGGTTGCTGAATGGTTTCCTAAAAAAGAAAGGGCTTTCGCAACGGGAATATTTAATTCCGGTTCGAACATCGGAGCCATTGCTGCACCATTAGTTGTCCCCTGGATTACCATTACCTACGGTTGGCAAGAAGCTTTTATAGCTACCGGCGCATTGGGGTTCATCTGGTTAATTCTCTGGTGGGTGTTGTATGAAAAACCGGAGCATCATAAAAGATTAAAAAAGCCAGAATTAGACTACATCCTTTCTGATCCGGCTGAGACAAGTGTTAAGATCCCATGGCTTCAATTAATTAAGTATAAACAAACCTGGGCTTTTGCTATCGCCAAATTTTTAACTGATCCAATTTGGTGGTTTTATCTTTATTGGATCCCCAAATTTTTATTTAAAAATTATGGAATTACACTTGATCAAATTGGACCGCCTTTGATTATCATTTATGTTATGGCAGATGTAGGAAGTATCGGTGGCGGGTGGCTTTCTTCATTTTTCATTAAACGCGGATTCACCGTAAACAAAGGACGAAAAGCCGCAATGTTAATTATGGCGCTTTGTGTTGTGCCGATTGTTTTCGCTTCACAGGCATCAGAGATGTGGATTGCTGTTATGTTATTAAGCATAGCCACAGCGGCTCATCAAGGTTGGTCAGCAAATTTATTTACTACCGTCTCCGATTTATTCCCGAAGAAAGCTGTTGCTTCTGTCGTAGGGTTCGGCGGAATGGCCGGTGCGATAGGTGGAATGATGATTGCAACATTTGCCGGTTTTATCCTTCAGCTGACAGGAAGTTACGTCTGGTTGTTCATAATATCAGGTTCGGTTTACTTGATTGCGTTTTTTATCTTTAATCTTCTTGCCCCGCACTTAGAACCGATTAAAGAAACAATTTGAAATCAGGTGATTTGAAGCGTAGAAGCTCACTTCATTAAGGAATAACTAATTATTCGGCGCGTCACAGGTTCAGAAACTTTCCGTGCGCACTTGCTTAAAGCCTTAGAAGTATAAAGACTTATAAGGCTTTTATTTTTCCTATTCTGGTTTCACTCGGAACATCCATCTAATTTTTTTTTTACAAAATGCTAAAAGATTTAAAACCTGAATTACCTTATAGATTAATAAAACCCCGGTTTCACTCTTAACAAAGAAATACCTAAGTTTAAATACATTTTTATAAAATTTTTCACAGGGAAGACAATGGAAAAGGAAAATGATTTAACTGCAAAAGCGGAAGGTTTTGATGATTCCGCTTACTCCATGGAAACACATCTCATTTATGGTAAAAACCAATCAACTAAATGGGATTATACACACCACGTAGTTGCCCCTCTTTCTTCTTCGGTTATTTTCAGACTCGATTCAGTTGAACGCGGCGCTGAAGGTTTTTCAGAATTCGCTCACTCAAATTTAATAACTGAAAATGCACACCCGATCTACATCTATGATCGCCTTGGTGAACCGAATAAAGACATGCTTGAGGAGAACCTTGCCTACATTGAAAAAGGTGAAATGGCTCTCACCTTTTCAACCGGTATGGGAGCTATTTCGGGGATATTTGGAATTCTGACTAAAACCGGCGATGAAATTATTTCTCACCGGACACTTTATGGATGCACTTTTTCTCTCCTTAATAATTGGTATCCAAGATATCAGATCAAAAATATTCAAGTTGATTTAACTAAACCGGAAAATATTAATAAAGTCCTTTCCGATAAAACCAGGGTGGTATATTTTGAATCTCCTTCAAATCCGAATTTAGATATTATTGACATCGGCGCCATCAGGAAAATTGTTGATGAAGTGAATGTGCAGAGAATTGAAAGTGAAAAAGTTTATATCGTTGTTGATAACACTTTTGCAACGCCATACTGTCAAAGGCCCATTGAACTTGGAGCTGATTTTACTATTCATTCTTTGACAAAAGGAATCGGAGGATTCGGTACAGATATGGGCGGTGTGGTTATCGGCAAAAAATCCTTTTATGATTCTCTTGTGTTATACCGTAAAGATTTTGGCGCCGTTCTTAACACGAAAGCTGCATGGACAATACTCACTTATGGATTGCCGACTTTACAGCTCCGCATCAGTAAGCAAATCGAGAATGCACAGAAAATTGCTGAGTATCTTTCCTTGCATCCTAAAATTGATTTAGTAAACTATCCCGGTTTACCCTCGTTTAAATATTACGAATTAGCAAAAAAACAAATGAAAGATTTTCATGGAAATTTTGCTCCCGGCAGTTTGCTCTTTTTTGCTTTAAAAGGAAATACCTATGAGGAGATGAGAGAATTAGGCAGAAAATTTATGAACTATGCCGCAAAAAATGCTTACACGATGACCCTTGCGGTTAGTCTCGGGCATACGCGAACCTTGATTGAACATCCTGCTTCAATGACACATTCGGCTGTTCCGGCTGATAAGTTGGTGGAATCGGGAATCCACCCGGGCGGCATCAGGCTTGCTTGCGGAATAGAAAATGTTGAAGATATATTGAAAGATCTTGAGAGATGTTTGCAGATTATTTAATCAGTTCAAAGTGTAAAGTAGAAAGTAGAAAGTTATATGTTGAAGCGGGTTGGAATAATTTACAAACAACCGGCAATGAACCACTATCAAAATGCCGAAGGAGATTTAATGGATAAAAATAAAAGGCTATTTGTCGTTCCTGTTATTTCATCTTTGCAGGATATGATTATTAAATCCTCGCAAAAGTACAACCAAAAAGTAGCGCTCGAAGATTTAACAAATACACCGGTTTCGAAAGTCTCATACACAGAATTACTCGAAAATATTTTACAGTTTGGTTCTGCACTTCAACAATTAGGCATTAAAGAGAGGACGCATGTTGCACTGATCGGTGAAAATCGTGTACAATGGGGAATTGCTTATCTTACGTTAATGGCATTCAATTATGTTGTTGTTCCCATTGACAAAAACCTTCCCCCGAATGAAATATTAAACATCATTCACGAGTCTGATGCTGAGGTGATTATCTTCTCTGAAACTTATTCTCAATTACTTTCAGAAAAAAAAGATGTCCTCATACGGTTGAAGCATTTCATTTCTATGGATGTGCAAAAAAAGAATGATTCATTTCTTTCGATGGTAGAAATGATCGCCTCATCTCAACCTTTCACGGTGAACCAGCTTCCAAAAATTAATCCCGACGAATTAGGAGAAATTATTTTTACATCAGGTTCTCTTGGAAGAGCAAAGGGAGTAATGCTGAGTCAAACAAACTTGGCAGCAAATTTAATGGCAATGACAAAAATGCTTTTCATCTACCCGGATGATAAATTCCTCTCCGTTCTGCCAATGCATCATACCTACGAATGTACGTGTGGATTTTTATGTCCCGTATACAGCGGAGCGTCGGTTCATTTTGCACGCTCGTTAAAATCAGTTTCGGAAGATATTCAGAAAGTCCATGCAACAATGCTGCTTGGCGTTCCGCTGCTGTTCGAAAAAATGTTCCGTGCAATTTATAAAGCGATTGAAAAAGATAAAGTAAAATCGGCAATAATGAAGCCATTGATATCGCTTACAGATTTTGCACAAAAAGCCGGGTTGAAAAATTTCAAGAAGAAGATATTTTCTGAACTGCATCAAAAATTTGGCGGCTCAATTAGGTTATTTATTGCCGGAGGCGCGGCACCGGATCCAAAAGTCTCGAAAGGATTAAGAGACTTCGGATTCAATTTTATACAGGGATACGGGCTTACTGAAACTTCTCCGATCCTGGCATTGAACCAGATTGATAATTTTAAAGATAACGCGGCGGGATTACCCTTACCCGGTGTTCAAATTAAAATAAATGATCCGGATGGAGACGGAATCGGTGAAATTTATGCTAAAGGATCAAGTATAATGCTTGGTTACTATAAAAATGAAAAATCTACTTCGGAAACATTTGAAGAAGGTTGGTTTAAGACCGGTGACCTTGGCTTTATTGATAGTGAAGGATTTTTGCATCTAAGCGGAAGAAAGAAAAACGTTATCATTGCAAACAACGGTAAAAATATTTTCCCGGAAGAGATTGAAGATATTTTGCATCGCAGTGCCTATGTTATGGAATCGCTTGTCTTCGGCGAAAAAGACGAGAAGCACGATGAAAGGATTGCCGCACAAATTTTTGTTGATGCAGAGGCTTTTATCGAATATTCTGAAAAAAATAACGTTCCTATTACCGAAGAATTAATTCAGCATAAAATAAGCGAAGTAATTAAAGACACTAATCAGCAACTCGCATCGTTTAAACAAATTAAAAAGTTTTATATTCGTCAACAAGAATTTGAAAAAACTACAACACAGAAAATTAAACGATATGCTGCAGGAAATGCCGAAGGATAAGGGAGTCTGTAGCTGCGTCGTGATGAAATTTTGTTTGGGTTGACACCCTCATTTCTTAAGCCGGAATTGTTTTGATTAGTTAATTTTAATAAGTTTCTGAAAAGTTTTTAGAAGTCTCTAATAATAAAACGAAAAAATTAAAAAAATATTTTTAACCATCGAGAATTACAATGAGAATCGGAATTCCAAAAGAAGGTAAATACGAGGAAAAACGTGTTGCATTAGTGCCAGCCGGTGTGGATGCATTGATCAAAGCAGGGCATACAGTCTATTTTCAAAAAGGGGCAGGAAATGACAGTCATTTTTCAGACGATGAATATGAATCGCTGGGAGCTAAGATTGTTTATTCAACGGAAGAAGTTTTTCAGCGTTCTGAGATTATCGCAAAGGTTGCACGCATTACTGAAGAAGAGTCGGGGTATCTGCAGGAGGATCAAATAATTTTTTCTTTCCTTCAGCTAGTTGTAAGCGAAAAGAAAGTGCTCTCCAATCTTCTGGCAAAAAAAGTAACTGCGATAGGCTATGAATTAATCGAAAGTGAAACAGGGTTGCCCGTGCTTCAATCTATGAGCGAAATTGCCGGTCCCGTTTCCATCCAGGTAGCTGAAGGGTTGTTGGAGAGTAAAAGTAGCTTTGGCAGAGGTGTGCTTCTTGGCGGAATTACCGGTGTTTCTCCGGCTGCAGTCGTAATTATTGGCGCGGGAGTGGTAGGAACCAGTGCGGCAAAAGCCGCTCTCGGACGAGGAGCGCAGGTAATCGTGTTAGATAAAGATCTAAATCGTTTGAGGAAAATTGATGAAACATTTCAACGAAAAATTACAACAGTAATGGCAAACCCATATACCATTTCGCGCGGTGTAAAATTTGCTGATGTTCTTATTGGCGCCGTGTTAATGAAAGGGGAAAAAACTCCTCACCTCGTAACCGAAGAAATGGTAAAGACCATGAAAAAAGGAGCTGTTATTGTTGATGTGAGTATTGACCAGGGAGGATGTGTCGAAACTAGCAGGCCAACAACCATCTCAAATCCAATTTTCACAATGCATGATATTATTCATTACTGCGTCCCCAATATGCCGGCGCTTGTTGCCCGCACCGCAAGCTACGGATTAACTAATTCATCCTTAAATTATATTATAGATATTGCAGACAATGGACTTTCCGCTGCAGTCATTGAAGACCCCGGATTATCGAAAGGAATTTGCACCCACAACGGCTATTGTTCAAACGAGATCATTGCCGAAACGTTCAATGTTGAGTTCAGAAGAATCCATTTTTTTTCAACGAATTAGATTAATATGAAGATGAAGTTATGATGACCGATACTACGGCTAAACCGATATATGCTTCGAGTACTTTAAAAAACTATTCTCAGAAATTAGTTTCCGCCGGGGAAGCCGTTAAAGTAATAAAATCAAATGATAACGTAGTTATTCATTCTAATTGCGCTATGCCGTTCAAATTGATTGATGCAATGGTTGCCCGCAAGGATGAACTTGAAAATGTTAAACTCTTTCATGCGTTATCGGTCGGGAAACTTCCTTATTTTGAACCGGGAATGACGAAACATTTTCGGCATTACTCAACTTTTATGGGAAGCGAGGCAAGAAAATCGTTCGCAAGAGGTGAAGCTGATTTTATTCCTGTCTATTTATACGAAGTTCCCCTTTTATTTTCTACTGGAATTATCAAGCCAAATGTTTCATTGATCCATGTATCTCCGCCGGACGAACACGGTTTCTGTTCCTACGGTGTTGAAGTCGGGATTACGAAATCACCTACGGAGAAAGCAGACATCATCATTGCCCAGGTGAATAAACAAATGCCACGTGTTCTTGGCGACAGCTTCATCCATATCAGTAAAATAACATATGTTGTTGAAATGGATGAACCAATTCCGGAACTTCCGCAATCTGAACGAAATCTTACCCAGGAATGGATAACTATTTATTCCAAGATTGGTGAGAACATAGCTGAGTTGATAGAAGATGGTTCCACTCTTCAAATGGGTATCGGAGTTATTCCGGATAATGTTTTAAAATTTTTAGAAAACAAGAAAGACCTCGGCATTCATACTGAAATGTTTGCCGACGGAATTATAGATCTTGTTGAAAAGGGGATAATTACAAATTCGAAAAAAACTTTGCACCAGGGGAAAATGATTGCCGGTTTTGTTCTGGGCACTCAACGTTTGTATAATTTCATTCATAACAATCCCATGATAGAATTCCATCCGCAGGAATACGTTAACGATCCTTTTATTATTTCGCAAAACGCTAAAATGGTAGCGATTAATTCAGCTATTGAAGTTGATCTTACCGGGCAGGTTTGTTCGGATTCAATCGGGACAAAAATTTACAGCGGATTTGGCGGGCAGGTAGATTTTATTCGCGGAGCGGCTCGTTCTAAAGGAGGAAAACCGATCATCGCGCTTCCTTCAACAACAAAAGATTTCTCCATCTCAAGAATTACTCCCGTTCTTAAATCGGGAGCCGGGGTTGTAACTAATCGTGCTGATGTTCATTATGTAGTTACTGAATATGGTGCTGTGCAGCTTCATGGTAAATCAATCCGCGAGCGTACAGGTTCACTTATCGGGATTGCTCATCCAAAATTTAGGAGTGAACTTACAGAATTTGCTAAACAAAATAACTACATTTAGGTATTGATGATTGCTGTTATCGGTGACATTCACGGCTGCTATTTAACTTTGCGCAAATTAATCAAAGAAGTCCGTAGACAATATTTCGATATTATGATGTACGCGACCGGAGATTTGGTAGACCGCGGAAATTTCCCCGTTGAAGTTTTTGAATTACTTCTTGATGAAGGAATTCAGTTCACAAAAGGAAACCACGATTTAATGTTTTTGTATTCCTATACTAGACCGCTCCATCCTTTTGTTCATTCATGGGGTTATAACGGAAACGAAAAAACGATCTCTGCGTATGCCAAACACCCCAATTACTTAAGTAAACATTTAGACTATATCGAGATCGCCCCTTTGTTCCTTCATTTTGATGATTGTCTTATCACTCACGCCGGAATAGCCAGCATTTATGCAAAAGAGTTTCGGGGTTACAGACCCATTAGTGATGAATTCCTCCAACAGTTTTGTCCAAAGCATATCAATGAAACCACCGGAGTTGTTTGGAACAGGAATCCTTTATTGAATTTAGGAAAATTACAAATTGTAGGACATACCCGGCATGCTAAAGTGACACATAATGAAATCAGCAACGCTGTTTATGTTGATACTTCAGTCTATACGGGAGATCGCTTAAGTGCGGTTATTATTGAAGAAGGTGAGGTGGTGGATATCATTTCAGTTGAAACTGAGTTAGACGATATTGCGTAAAATTAGGAATTAGATAG
>Ga0100392_1001007_pt1 | contig 25937 bp, 30 predicted proteins | sample CryGeymeta201516_FD_81548 | JGI IMG/M metagenome (GOLD analysis project Ga0100392, IMG submission 81548) | Groundwater microbial communities from Crystal Geyser aquifers in Utah, USA - Crystal Geyser metaG 2015-16 | ecosystem: Environmental > Aquatic > Deep subsurface > Groundwater | place: USA... | reverse complement strand
AGTTGATGTCCGTTTTAACTTTTATATCTCTCCTGAGATCGGACGTTACTTGGACTGGATCAGTCAAAGAAAAAAATTACCCAGATCGGTTTTTCTCCGTGGTCTGGTTGAAAGACACATGCATGTTGACAAAGAGTATCGAGACTAGGTTGTCGGAGTTGGCGGCGGCCGGTTTGACTTTTGTTGTGTTTTCTTACACAATGTAGTTGTGAAGAAAATGAAGGGGTTTACGTTGATGGAAATAATGATAGTGATAGCTTTGATAATGATTCTATCTGTGGTGGGAATTGGCGCATTTATGCAGAGCACGGTAAAATCCAGGGACACTCAAAGAAAAAGCAACCTTAACCAAATCGGGAAGGCGGCTGAAGCCTTTTATACCGATGTGGGACATTATCCCCTATCGGATGATGTAAATACTGATAGGTTGTATTGTTATGATCAGGGTGTTGATACGGTTTGTCCAGGAACCAAACTTTACAACTTGATTGATTCCACAATGATTATTTATTTAGATGTTCCTAAAGACTCCGATGTCTCACGTAAGTATGTGTACGAAAGTTCTTCTGACGGATATTCTCTGTATGCTGCGTTGGAAAATAGTCAAGACCGAGATTTGTTACTAAATGGTGACGGAAGTGTGAACCAAAATCCTTGGGGGATAAGTTGCGGAAGTGTACAATGTAATTATAAGATTACCGAGACGGGATTGGTTAAAAGTATATGATAAAAAGAAAGGGATATGGTGGTTTTACACTGATAGAACTTTTGGTGGTAATGGGGATCATGGCGGTGCTTACTGGATTGGCAATTTTTAACTTTAATCAGTCCAGAGTCCGAGCGAGAGACGTACAGAGGAAAAATGATATTAAACAGCTACAAACAGCTTTGGAGCTTTATAAAAATGATAGTAATACTTATCCAGCATCCGCAACTTGGCAAACAGTTTTAGTCGATGCCGGCAATATTAAGAAAGAATTTAGCGATCCCAAGACCAGTGACTGGGTCGATTATCAATATTTACCTGCAGGCGATTTAAAAACTTATTATCTAACCGCTTGTTTGGAAAATTTGGCAGATTCATCAAAGGCCAGTGATGCTCTTTGTGCTGAGGCGGGAGTGACGTGCCTTTGTGGTACTAACGGATCATTATTTATTGTTTCAGAACCATGAAAATGAAAAAAATAATAACGAGATTGCTTCGGCTTGATTACAAGACTCGCAATGACGGGGGCGGTTTTACTTTGCTTGAGCTGTTAGTAGTAATTGGTATTATTGGTATTTTAGTAGCTCTGGGTACCGTCGCCTATTCTTCGGCTCAAAGTAGCGGTAGGGACGCCAGGCGCAAACAGGATTTGGTGGCCATGCAGAACGCTTTGGAAGAGTATTATTCCGCCAATTCCTTTGTCTATCCCACTACTTGTAACACAGCCGCTACTTATCTAAAAAGTAACTGGCCTGAAGACCCAATGAGTCCTACTAAGACCTATGTTCAAAATTGTACTAGCACAACAACCTATTGTATCTGTGCCATTATGGAAAAAACGACAGCCGGCAACTCCAACGCTACAACCTGTGCTACAGGAACATGGATTGTTAACGGCCCAAATTACTGTGTAGGAAATCTGCAATGAAGAAAAACGGTTTTACATTTGTGGAGCTGTTGGTGGTGATTACTATTGTTGGGGTGATTTTTGCAGCCGGAGTGGTTTCTTTTACGACGATTACATCCAGATCTAGGGATGCAAGAAGAAAGGCTGATTTGGAGTCTGTCCGCCAGGCTCTGGAGATGTGCAGATCACTTACTGGCTCGTATCCGGTTGATATTAGTAGTAATGTAACTTGCAGTGTGGGAGTTGTTTTACTGGCCAAGACGCCAACTGACCCGAAAGGTTGTTCTGCAGGGTCCGATTATACATATTCATGGACTTCTGCGACGGCGTATATCTTATCGGCTCCTTGTTTTGAGGATGGAAGTTATCAGGTGACAAATCCGTGAGAGGTTTTACTCTGATAGAGCTAATGACAGTGACGGCAATGATATTGATTCTTGCCGGCGGATCTGTGGCGGCCTATTTAAATTTTAATAAAAATCAATCGATGGATAGCGATGCCAGGTCTTTGATTTCAGAAATCTACCGCGTGAGGAATTTGGCATCGAGCATGCAGTATCCGGCTGGCTGTACTTCACTTAAGGGTTATAATATCAAAAGTGATGTTGGTCTTACAGGATTACTATTGTCAGTGAGTTGTGACCCTGACAACGTCATATTTCCGGTTGTAGAGGTTCTTTCCGTTTCTGTTTTTACAAATGCGATTGATCTCTCTTTTTTGCCGGGATCCGGGTACTTGGCCAACGGCGTCGATCAGCAAATAACTATCAAAAATTCAAATGATACGGCGGTGACCAAAATAATCACGGTCGGTCAGTATGGAAATATAATGAGTAACTAAGGTGATGAAAAAGTTATTGCTCATAAAAAACCCAGGTTTGATGCTAATAGAGATATTGGTGGCTGTGGGTATTGTTGGTTTGGTTTTGGTAGGTGTTTCAGATTTGATGACAAGAGCTATTGGAGCGACCACTTTTCAAAAACAAAAAAATGAGGCTTTAATTATCGTGCAAAAAAAGTTGACGGATTATAAAATTGCCAGAGATACGAACCCGGAAAGTTTTTACAATTCGATCACTAACACCGTGATTGATCCTTGTACCGTAGGGACAATATACAAATGTACCGTGACGGCGGATAAGGCGGCGGATTCTGTCATTGTATCGATTGTGGCAGAGTGGCAGGATGGAGACCGAAACTATAACGTTAAATTGTCTCAGTTATTAGCTAGAGAATGGAAATGAGGGCATTCACTTTGATCGAAGTGATAATTTCTACCATGCTTTTGTCTATTATATTACTGGGAGGGACGGCAGTATTTTATCAAAGTCTCAAATCATCCGGTATTTCTGATGTAAACTCGAACTTAAACAGCACTCTCCAATCTATTTTGAATGCCATTAAAAAGGACGTGAAATACGCTCAAATTTTGGGCGTGGGAGATGGGACCAGGACAGATTGTCTGCTGGCCGGTGTCAACGGGTATTCCGGTAGTAGTTTGTTGATAAACGATCTAAATGGGCATGGAACAAGGTATTCTCTTAATAGCGAACTAATAGCCTCGACTTCTGCTGAAACTAATCAAACCACTTATTTAAATACGAGCCAAATTGCAGTTCAGTCATTACAATTCACTTGGTACTGTCTGGGTAGTGATAAAATAAAAATTGCGTTAAGTGCCAAGAGTAATGCTTTGGGCACGGGTATCCAGGTTGACCAAGATGTGTCGATAGAAATTAGTTTATTTAATAGCGGACAAAACTAAATGATGGAAAAATCAGTTCATACCGGACAAGTGGCACTTATAGTGGTGCTGATTATGACGGTGGTGAGTGCTATGGCCGTTTCTGTGGCTAGTCGATCTACATTAGAGACGAGAATCCAACAGATGAATGTTGAGAACCTAGAGGCACAGCTAACGGCTCAATCGGGGTTGGAAAATGCAGTGGCGAAGAATCAGGCTATTCCAGATGGTACCCTGGGGGAAGGGAAGACGTATAGTGTGTCTTTGAGTGATGTTGGGGCGATGGGAATTTCTTCGGAGACGATCAGTGCCGGTGAAACTTTTGAAGTAAATTTGGAAGGGTCGGTGGGCGTGACCGGTGTCAAGATTTATTGGAAAAAGGCAGGTGGCAGTAGTACCCCGGCTATTTTTGTCTCGGATATTAGAGAAACTCAGATTGTGGATTATGCCTATGATACAAATGGCAGTAATGGCTTTTCGGCGGCTGGCGCAGGGGGTTCGGTAGACGGAGTTACTTACGATTATGCGACTCCTGCCCCAATTGCTATTGACTCGATAGTTTCGAAAAAATTAAGGATTACCGTTCTGGGGGCCTCCGCATTATTGGGTATTGAACCAATAGGTGGAATATTCCCCGCCCAAACAAGTAAATTTAGGGCTATCGCCGATGTGGCGGCTACTGATCAGAAAGTAGTTAGGTATGGAATTGAGTATGTTGAATCAAAAACAGATCAGTTACCTTCTGTGTTTGACAACGTGCTTTTTTCCGGAGGATCGCTAGTTCAATAGCGTGATGACGAGATAGTGGTATCATGAATATATGCCTGCCTATTTTGGTTTAGATATTGGGTCAACCAGTGTTAAGTTAATCCAGACCGACGGAAATCGAGTTAAGGCCATTGGAATTGGGGTTAACCCTTTTGGGAAACCCATTTCGGCGATGACAAATGCCGAAAAAATATCCATTACTGAGGTGCTTAAAACTTTGATAAAGGAATCAGGCACAAGATCGGATAAGGTGGTGGCTTCAATTTCGGAGGCCTCGGTGTTTTCCAGAGTACTTAAATTTCCGGTAATGTCCTCACCGGAGCTGGCAAACGCGATAAAGTGGGAGCTGGATCAATCGGTCCCTTTCCCTCCGAGTGAGATCGAAACTTCTTGGACGATATTAGAAAAGCCGGAGAAGTTTGAAGGGAGTGAGAAGATCTCTGTTTATGTCGTGGCGGTTCCGACTAAAATATCCGAAACCTATGTGCAAATGTTGGAACTCATCGGTATAGAGCCGGTACGATTGGAAAACGAAACCCTCTCTTTGAACAGAACTTTTGGTCCAATGTTAACCGACGAAAAACCCTCGGCCATTTTGGATTGGGGTGCCAGAGGCACAAATATCGTGATTTCCGGAAAAAACAAAATATTTAGTAACTTTTATATTCCAATTGGTGGGTCTGTCCTGACAAAATTGATTGCTGATGCGTTTAGTCTACCCACGGATCAGGCGGAAAGTTACAAGAGAACATATGGATTTGCTAAGGAACAGCTTGAAGGAAAAATGATGGTAGTACTCAAACCGGTGATTGACAACATAATTGGTGAATTAAGAAAGCTGTTAATTGCTTATAAGGACGAGTATCAAAATAGCACTGTTAACAAACTTATTTTGACAGGTGGAGGATCGTATCTAATTGATCTAATCCCCTACCTGACTGAAGCCTTGGGTGGGATGGAGGTGGTTATGGGGAATACCTTTGCCAACATGTCGGTTGAAGCTAAATATAAGTCCCTTGGTCCGGTATTTTCGATAGCCAATGGATTGTCCCAATAAACATGATTAAAATTAATTTATTAGGGAAAAAGAGACGAGAATCTAGGGGGAAGAATATGATCTATATTGCCCTACTTACCACTTTCATAGCGTTCACTCTATATTTTTTGGGGGTATCGATTTTTGTAGTGGTTAAACTTGCCTGGATTAAAGCGGATCAAGTGAGGGTGGACCGTGAAGCCGAGGCCGTCTCCAAGGAGTTGACAGACAATAACGAGCTTTTAAAAAGATTTGTTTTGTCCAAGTTTATTTTGGGTAAAATCGAGTCGCTGAATGTAGCTAAATTTCACTATAAGGAATATCTTGACCAGTTAGTAAGATTACTGCCTGAGGGGGTGGCACTCAGGAACGTGGATTTTTCTAATAAGGGCTGGGTTTCGGTGTCGACTTCGATATCGTCTATGCGTTCTCTAAAGCTATTGGAGACCACGTTAGCCAGTGCAGAGAAACGGGTGCCGACTACTTTTAGTTCGGTGTTTTTTGAAAGAGTCTTGCGAGACAAAACAGGTCTTTATAATGCTAAATTACAATTTGAAATAACGAAGGATGCCGGAAAGTAAGTTGCTAGGCTATAAAAGTGTTTTTGGTTTCGTCTTACCTGATTGGGTAAGTGAAAAAATGGTCAAAAATACCATATATGGGCTGTTGGTATTAGCGGCTATGTTTTTGACTTTGATTTTTGTGGTTTGGCCCAATCTGACTTTGGCGCAGTCCAGACAAGCGAGCCTCATTGCCAGCAAATCGTCTTTAGAAATACTTAAGAAATCAAAAACTAGCTTGGATAGGTTGGCTTCGGACATTTCGAACACGGATCAGACAAAGATCTTGACAGCTATTCCTCAGGAGTACTCTCCCGAAGAGGCAATTTTTCATCTTCGTAAAATAGGTGCCAATACAGGAGTGTCGATCGTTTCGTATACCCTGCCTCCAGGAATAATTTTGGATACAACAAAAACCGCCGACCAAACGACAGGTACAGACATGGTTAGTTTTACAGCGTTCCCTGTTCATATCACCGTAGCCGCCCGGGTTGGTTCATTACTGAGATTTATTTCACTCGTAGAATCTTCGCTTCCTTTCGGAAATGTCTCTGATTTGAATATTCAGGACGTAGTGTCCAAGCTGTCTCAGACAGCCGGCGAAAAAACAGTCCAGATGGTCTTGGAGATACGGTTTTATCAATCGATCTTGGGGAAAGTGAACTTGACGAAATTACAGGAATTTACTGAGGCTGATCTCAAACTGGTAGCCGATTTGAGAGGTTATAACTTAATTACAATTCCCGAGGCCCAACCCTCAATAGAAACTGGTCCTTTGGGTTCAGGAAAAATATTTGGGTTCTAACTATTCGCCAGCGAGAGTTTCGGCCGGAGATTCCGGGGGGGGAGCGATTTTTGTTTCGTCTTCGAGAAGGTCCACAATAGCCCTGGTCCCCTTTTGGATAGCGGCAATACGAACCAATTGACGAATAGACTTGATGACCTTACCTTGTTTTCCGATGACTCTACCTACGTCCTGAGGGTCGGCTTTGATAAGATATTTGGTGGCGTCTTTGTCTTCGGTGGCCTCTTCGGTAACGGAAACACTTTCCGGGTGATTGACGATGTTACTAACGATGTACTCGATAAGTTGTTTCATTTTATCTAACCAATTTTCTAATAGTGTCGGTGGGTTGAGCTCCTTTATTTAACCATGACTGATAACCGGTCTTGTTTAAAACGATCTTGTTCTGATCTTCTTTTTCGTGGGGATTGTAAGTACCTAAGGTTTCCAGAACCGATCCGGATAACTTGGTTTTGCCTTCTACCACGACAATGCGGTATGAACGTTGGTGTTTTTTGCCCGTAGGTTGGAGTTTGATTTTCAGCATAGGCGTATTATATCAGTTCCAAAGCCTTTTGAGCGGCTTTTTGTTCGGCTTCTTGTTTGTTTCTGCCTGTGCCTACGGATAGCTGTTTTCCTTCGATAAAAACGGCCACTTCGAAGGTTTTTTCGTGGTCAAGCCCTGTTTCTCCGACAGTTTGATATACGGGAGAAGTCATTCCGAGGGATTGAACCCTTTCTTGCAGAGAAGATTTGGGATCTTTTAACCGGTCAAGGGCAATAATATCTTTGGCGTTGGGGAGGATAAATTTTTCAAAAAAAGTTTTGGCTATACTAATCCCTCCGTCGATATAAAGGGCTCCAATGATGCTCTCGATAATATCTTCCAGAATTGAAGAGTTTTTGCGTCCTCCGGTAGCCTCTTCTCCCTTGCTCATACGGATATAATCATTAAAATGATTGTTGATCGAAACTTGAGATAAGGATTCTGTTCGAACAGTTGCCGATCTGGCGGCAGTAAGGTATCCCTCCATTTTGTTTGGGTATTTATTGAAAAGATAGACCGATATCAGCATTTCCAGAATGGCATCTCCAAGGAACTCCAGGCGTTCGTAGCTTTCGGTGATGTTGGGCTGGTTTAGACACGATCTATGGGTCAGGGCTGTTTCTAAAAGAGAAATATCCTTGAATTGATACCCGAAGTATTCTTGAAGAAGGTTAAGGTTTGGGTTCGTCATTGGTAGTTTCCTCACGGCCGGAATAACCTAAGGCGGCCGCTAGTGCGCCGTTGACAAAGCTAGAACTGGTCTTTCCTCCATAGCGTTTGGCAATTTCGACTGCCTCGTCAATGATAACTTTGGTTGGTGTCTGAGTCTTGTAGAGAAGTTCGTAGACAGCTTGTCTTAGTACGGCCAGGTCGACGCGGTTGATCTGAGAAATGGGCCATTCGGGAGCGCACTTTTGAATAATCTCGTCTATTTGAACGAGGTGTGAGTTTATTTTATCTACGCGGCTTGGGTGATCCGGTTGATCGGTAAAGCTGCCGGCAAAAAGAGACTTAAAAACAAAGATTCTTTTGAGATGTCGTGGGTCAAGGGCAGATTTCACGGTTCTTAGTTATTTTGATTTGCAGATGGGACATAGAAAGTGGCCCCTTTTAAGGTTTCCGCATTTTTTGCAAACTATAAGCTTCGGCTCAATGAGGTGAATTTGGGATCTTCTTTTGCCTTGTCTGGCAGTGGATATTTTTCTTTTTGGTGTAGCGGCCATGTGTGTATTCTACCAAGAAACGAGGCCGCTGGCAATCTTTGCAGCCTTTTGTCTATTTTGGTGGATAATTTTGATGGCATCGGATTTGGCTTGAAGAAAGAGTTTTCTGGACCAAAAGTACTTTAACCTTGTCTGAAGAGACCCGTGCTGTTTTTCACCATATATTTGCCCTGCTCCACGAAGTCGAAGGTCTTTTTGGGCGAGAACCAATCCGGTATGAAACTTTTGAAGTAGCTGAAGGCGTTCGGTTTCGACCTCATCATCAGTTGAAGGGACTAAGAAGCAAAAACCCTGACCTTCCCCTCTTCCGACTCGACCCCGGAGCTGGTGTAGTTGAGCTAAGCCAAATCGTTCAGCCGAGTGAATGATCATAATGTTTGCAGCTGGAATGTCGATGCCAACTTCAATCAGCGACGTGGAGACAAGAACACTCCCGGGAGTATTTTTGAATTGGAGGAGAATATGTTGTTGATTTTCGGGTGATAATTTGCCGTGAATTGACCAGACAGGGAACTTTTTTAGGAGAAGACGCTCATATTCTGCGGTTTTTTGTTCTACGGAAGAGACATTCGGTAGGTGTTCTGTAATGTTAGGACAAACAACAAAAATTTGATTCCCCTTTTCCAACTCTGAGATTAACCACTTGGGACTATTTTTAAATTTTGCGGGCGAAACCACGAACGTCTTTGTGGGTAGCCGGTTATAGGGTTTGTGATGCAGATTACTGATCTCGATATCTCCCAGCAAGCCTAAAGCAACCGTTCTCGGTATAGGAGTAGCAGAAAGATTAAATAAATGAGGAAGTGGATTTCTCTTCATGAGAGTTTCTCTTTGAATCACACCGAATTTATGTTGTTCGTCGATAGCGATGAAGGCTAGTGGTGGGTTTAGATCGGGTGGAAGTTGATTGAGTAACGCGTGAGTGCCAATAAAAAGTGTGGGTTCATCTTTATGGAGCCCCGTTTTTCCACCATAGGCGGACTGACGTGCGAGGATGACAGGAGAAGATGAGGTAACCAGAGATATTTGCGAAGGGAATAAAGAGAGCTTTTTGAAGGTTTGGAAATGCTGAGTCGCCAGAATTTCGGTCGGGGCCATGAGGGCACAGCTAAAGCCATGGCTAAGTGTCTGGTTGGCGGCGAAAAATAAAGGAGCGGTTTTGCCAGAACCGGTTTCTCCTTGGATAAGGCGATGAGTGAACTCCGGGCTTTTTAAGTCTTTTTCAAGCTGGTGGACTGTTTTTTTTTGGTCGGCGGTGAGAGAAAACGGTAGTTGATTAGCGGTTTGATTGTAAATTTTGGGTATTGCTTTGATAGAAATGGAATGGCCAAGTTTTTCGAGCTCTAGCCGATTTACAATGTTGATTCGTAAATGTTCGTTGTATGAAAGGCGTTTATCGGCCGACCAGCGCTCTGAAGCTTCTTTGGGGAAATGTATCTGATGGAGCGCATCATGGAGAGGAATGAGACTGTTTGTTTTCAAGAGTTCTGTCTCCAACGGATCCTTAAATTCCGCCTCTTTAAGTAGCTCAAAGATTTTTATTCTTAGCCATCGGGAATTTACTCCTTCGGTTTGAGGATAAATAGGAACGAGCCCCTTGGTGTTGAGAGAAAAGGAATCTTCCTCTTCGATAATGGGTGAAATAATAGATAGAGCATTACCAAAGAAGGAAGGTTTGCCGGCAATACTGTATGGAGTGTCATTTTTGATTAACCTCTTGATATATGGATTATTGAACCAGGTTAGGATAATTTTCCCTGAAGAATCTTGAGCTACGGACTGGGTAACTAATTTTCCACTGGCAGAATAGAAAGTTTTTGGACTTTCGATAGTGGCCAGGAAGGATCCGGCAACCATGTTTCTAAGATCTTTGATCTTAACTTGTTTAGAGAAATCCAGATAAGTTCTGGGAAAATGCCTCAGAATATCTCTTACTGTGTAAATCTCCAGATGATGAAGTCTATCTTCAATGGCTGGTCCGACACCCTTAATTGAGGAGACCAAGTCTCCTGGTAAATATATACTCATCTGATAAATAGAGAAGCAAAGGTGGTGAGTACGAGAACCACTGAACCAATGAAGATAATGACGGTGAAGATTTTCCTTTTTCTTTTGGTCATATGATGATTGAATTTTGATAGATTGCCGCGGAGTTCGGGCGGACGCGGGGGTCCGCCCCTACACGCAATGACGGAGTGTATATAATCTGGTATCTTTATTATAATAACTTAATGTATAGAAGGCAAAGAAACAGACGGACTGGAAGTTGGCTGTCTGGCATCAACTGGGGTAAACTAATTTTTTTCGGACTTTTAGGTATAACCTTAACGGTGGTGATGATCTTTTTATGGTTTAGCAGAGATCTACCTGACCCTGCGAAGGTGCAACGAAAATCCGGTTTTTCTTCAGAAATACTTGATCGAACCGGCAAGATAATCCTATATGACGTGTATACAGATCAGGACCGTAAATTTACACCCTTGTCTTTAGTGCCCGATTACCTTAAGAAAGCTACCATTTCGATTGAGGATAAAGATTTCTATAAGCATCAAGGTTTTGATCCGATGTCAATGCTCCGAATCGCCAAAAACCTGGCTCTAAATAGGAGACTAATCGGAGGTTCAACCTTGACTCAACAATTGGTAAAAATGTTGCTACTATCAAACGAACGTTCAATCTCTCGGAAAGTAAGGGAGTTTATGCTTGCCTTGAGGATCGAAAAAACTTTTTCCAAAGATGAAATACTACAAATGTATCTTAACGAAGCTCCCTATGGTGGTAATGCCGTAGGGGTGGCGGCGGCTTCTCAAATATATTTTGGCAAAGAACCCAAGGATTTAAACTTGACCGAGAGTGTTTTTCTGGCAGGATTACCCCAATCCCCTTCCCGTTATTCTCCATACAGTGGAACAAACAAGAGAGCGTTTCTTCCTCGTGCCAAGGAGGTATCGAGGAGAATGAGGGAGGATGGCCTTATTTCTAAAGAAATGGAGTCTCAAGTAAATGCCGAACTAGATGTCATTCAATTCCGGGGCTTGGGAAGTAACAAAATTAAGGCTCCACATTTTGTGATGTATATCAAACAACTTCTGGAAGAAAAATATGGACCCAGTATTCTCGATACGGGTGGATTAAAGGTGACCACAAGTTTGAATTGGGATATTCAGCAAAAAGCGGAGGCGACAGTAAAAGAGGAGGTGGACAAAGTATCCAGTAGTCTAAATATTAATAATGGGGCATCGGTGATTTTAGATACGAATAGTGGTGAAGTGATGAGTATGGTAGGCTCAAAGAATTTTTTTGATACCTTAATTGACGGTGAAGTAAACGTGACCACTAGGTTGAGACAACCAGGGTCTTCCATAAAACCATTGGTTTATGCAACAGCTTTTATGAAAAATTTTGGTCCGGCGTCGGTACTGGCAGATATAGTGACTGAATTTCCGGGTAAAGATGACCAGACACCTTATGTACCCAAAAACTATGATGGGAAAGAGCACGGGCTGTTACATCTTAGGGATGCCTTGGCCAGTTCGATAAATGTCCCGGCTGTCAAACTTTTGGCACTGCTAGGGGTTGAGGAGGTTCTTCAGCAGGGCTACAAAATGGGACTGACTTCTCTCGAGCCAACCAAGGAAACAATGGCCCGGGTGGGTCTTTCAATGGCACTTGGGGGGGCCGAGGTGAGACTTCTTGATCTAGCCAGTGCTTATAGTTCATTCTCGAACGGTGGATTCCGGATCGAACCTGTAGCTATTCTAAAAATTGAGGATAGTAATGGCAGAATAATCTTTGAAAATAAGCAAGTAAAAGCGGAGAGGGTGGTGGATGAGAAGGTTTCTTTTTTAATCAACTCTATTCTGTCCGACAATAATGCCAGACTCGTGACCTTTGGACCAAATTCATATTTGAATCTTGGAGCACGAGCGGTGGCAGTAAAAACCGGAACTACGAACGATTTGAGGGATAACTGGACCGTGGGGTGGTCCAAAGATTTCATTGTAGGTGTTTGGGTGGGAAATAATGATAATGAAAAAATGAAGAATGTGGCTTCCGGTGTTTCCGGGGCCGCACCAATTTGGCGAAGACAGACCTTAGATATGTTGGCGATAAAGCCAGATCGTCCGTTTTCCCCGCCAGATGGTGTAATGCAGATTGAGGTGGATAAAATTTCAGGATATCCGGCTCATGACGGGTATGGCAGTTATCCAGAATGGTTTATCAATGGAAGTGTTCCCACGGGTCCAGATCCGATTCACACTAAGGTAAAACTATGTAAAAATGACCCTACCAGATTAGCCGATATGGTTTCTGTTTCCCAAGGAAACTATGATGAAAAAGAGTATGTGGTTATTAGAGAGGACGATCCCTTAACGAACAAATCCCTTTGGCAAAAAGCGATTGACGACTGGATTGTAAAGCAAAACAACCCTCTTTATACTGTTCCATCAGAAACATGCGATGCCAGTTCGTCAATGGATATTCAGATCACGACACCGACAGACCATAGTAGATCTGATGGTGATGAAATCACTGTAAGGTTTTCGGTGGTGGCGGATAAACCAATTGTTGAGGCAAAAATATTTCTGGATGGGAATTTGGAAACGACGATTACCGATGGAGTATATATCAAAAAAATCAGAGTTTCTACAGGCCAACATTCTATGAAAATAACGGCCAGAAACAACGAAGGCAAAGAAGAGTCAAAGACAAATGATTTCGCCGTTAACGTGGACTACATCTCCCCTACTCCCAGCCCAACATTATCCCCCACCCCAACTCCAACCTCATAACTATTCCTGATCTAGTTTGATATCCTGCAGGGCCTGGCCCTGCAGGTGACTATAATGGTAATAATGCCTCAGAAGAATAGCCGTAAAGAATACGGTGCCGGTGGTCACTATCACGTTTATAACCGTGGGGTAAACAAGAGTCCAATATTTCTGGACGAACAAGATTTTAAGATTTTCCTTGGGTATATAAAGCTTTATCTTGAGCCACCTAACCTGCAGGGCCTGGCCCTGCAGGATGAGAATGGAAGAACGATTTCTCCTTCAAAGGAACCCAAGAACTATATGGGTGAGATTGAGTTGTTGGCATACTGCCTAATGCCCAACCATTTTCATCTGCTCATTAGACAAAATACCGATAGAGGCATTGCTGAGTTTATGCAGTCTTTAATCCAGAGATATGTGATGTATTTTAATAAAAAATATGCGAGAGTGGGTGGACTTTTTCAAAGTAGGTATAAGACGGTCTTAATTGAAGATGAAAATCAATTTGTGTATATCACCAAATATATTCATCGAAATCCGATTGACATTTTGCCTGCAGGGCCAGGCCCTGCAGGACTTGAAGCTTACAAATATTCTTCGTATGGGAATTATCTCGGTTTATTTCGACAGCGATGGGTTCGACCGGAGCGGGTTCTTTCGTATTTTTCCAATATGAGAAGGACAAATACTTATCAAAGTTTTGTAGAGGATACGGTGGCAGACGATCTAACTAAAGTTTATTACGAAATGATGGATATGGACAATTGAACATTTGTTCTAGTTTGATATCCTGCAGGGCCAGGCCCTGCAGGATACTTGAGGATGAGATCTTAGAACCAATTTGTGCGCAGATAGTGAGATTGAGGGGTTTAGACTTTGAAGCGATTCTGAATAATGTCTTTGAGGGTATTTATTTCCGATTGTTCCAGGTTTCTATTGTCATTACCAAAGGAAATCCCGAACGAATGTTTTCCCTTGAAACTATTTATATATTGAACTTTTTTGATGAGTTCGGAGGTATTTTGTATGGTTTCAATGATAACGCCTAACGATTTTCTTGAATCGATGGTCATTTCTTCCAGTACCGGAGGATATTCCGGAACGGGGTGAAATTCATATTTCCGGTTAATTTTTAAAACCATATCGGCCAGGTTTATTTCAATAGCCATGGGATTGTTTAATAGGTCAATTTTTATCAAAACCCCCGGCTTTATTGAACCAATGTGTCCCAACAAAAGTTTTTCGGAGTAGATGTCTGCCGTACCTGCCGGATTGAAGAAAGGAGGAGGAGTCCGGCTTGGTTTAAAGGAGATGTCTTTTACCCTTAACTTCCACAGAAGAGCTTCTATTTCCCCCTTTATCTTCCGGTAGTCTTCTCCGGAGAGCATAGCCAAAGTTGAAATTTCTCGGGGTAACTCCCGACCCTCGATCTTTTGGTAACAGTTGGCTATTTCAAAAGTTTTTAGGGGTTCGTCAATCTTACCCTGGTTATGTTTGTGGTTTAACAAGGCGGAAGGAACAAGGCTCATCCTTAGATATTCATAGTCACGAGAAAGGGCGTTGTTGAGCTTTAGATGATCCGCTGGGTTCAAGCCCATTTTCTCTAGTAGTTCAAGAGAGATTAGTGAGTTATTATATATTTCGTGATAGCCGATATCAGAGAGATATCGTTTGATGAAAGACTCCGCTTTCAGGAGAGGGTTAACCGCTTCGGATGGTAAATTAACGCAAGGCAGAATAGGTGGAAGTTTGAAATATCCGTAAATACGAGCCACCTCTTCGGCCAGATCCTCTTTGATATTAATATCGTAATATCTCCAACTGGGGACAGTGCACACTATTTTTCCGGAGTCGATAGTTCCCCCAAAGCCTAAACTGGCTAATATGGATATGACTGTTTCTTGATTAAGGTTGACACCTACAAAAGCGTTTAGCCATTCAAGGTCTAAAGCAATTAGTTTTGGAGGACGGTTGAGAGGGTAATAGTCGAAGAGAGGGGAGGCAATTTCACCACCCGCTCTTTCTTTGATTAATTGAATTGCCTTGTATAATACAGGCAGACATAGTTCCGGGTCTGGTTGTTTTTCATATAGCTGGGCAGCGATAGTTCTTTTTTGAAGCCTGAGAGAAGTCCGACGTATTTTTTTGGGATCATAGACGGGAACAATTAGTAAGATTCTTTTGGTATGTTCATCAACTTCCGCCACTTGTCCGCCCATAATACCGCACAGATCAACCAGTCTGCCCGATCCATCCTCAATGACGAGATCTCCTGAAACCAACTTATGTTTTTCATTGTCTAATGTGGTAAGCCATTCTCCGTCAACGCTATCTCTGATAATCAGATTTTGGGCAGCCAGTTTGTCCAAATCGAAGATATGACTGGGCATACCATAGAGTATGGTTAATTCGTTGGTAATGTCGACACAATTATTCAATGGTCGCTGACCACAATTTGCCAAAAATATGGCAATATCCTTGGGTGAAGGTTTGATGCTAATGTTTTCTAGGGAAATGGCAGAAAAACGCAGAACCTGATTCTTTTTGATGTTAAAGTGGAATTGTCTGGGGAGACCCGTGCGAAAGACTGGCTTCTCTTGATAAATGTCATTGATGAGTTTGGCAGGAATATTGAACTGAGTAAGGATGGCGACCGCCTCTCTAGCAACCCCGATGGCACTGGCCGTATCGATCCGATTGGAGATGGCCTCGATTTCGTAAACATAGTCATCCCCTACCTGTTTTGTTCGGTCGAAGGTGGGTCCGCAAAGGCTGACATTCTGGCTTAAGATATCACTATTTGCCGGAGTATCCAGAAATTTTCTTAGTGAAGAATCGGTTAGAACAATATCCATATTTTAGAATTGCTTTAAAAATCTAATATCATCATTGTAGATAAGGCGAAGATCGGGTAATCCGGATTTGATCATTAGGACTCGTTCGACTCCCCAGCCAAAAGCGAAGCCGGAACATTCTTCGGGGTCGAAATTACCGTTTCTTAAGACGTTTGGGTGTACCATGCCCGCTCCTCCTAGTTCCAGCCAACCGGACTTGCAGACTTTGCAGGGAATTTCATGTACCATGCCGGTGCCTTGACAGACACCGCAAGTGACATCGATTTCAAATGAGGGCTCTGTAAACTGAAAATGATGAGGGCGTAGCCGTGTTTGACGTTCTTGGCCGAAATATGATTTGGCGAAATATTCGGTCACACCAAGAAGATGGGTGATATTGATCCCTTTATCGATTACCAGACCTTCAAATTGATGAAACATGGGTGTGTGAGTGGCATCAATTTGACGACGATAGGTTTTACCAATGTTGATCATTTTAATGGGCGGTGTTTTCTTTAGCTCCATCTCCCGCAACTGACCATTGCTGGTGTGGGCTGTCAGTACGGTGTTGTTTGTGATATAAAAGGTTTCTTGATCGTCTCTTGCCGGATGATCCTTGGGTATATTGAGACCTTCAGCGTAGTACCAATCTGTTTCGACTTCCGGATAACGGCGTCTTACAAATCCAAGCTTTTGAAAAATACTTTCTATTTCTTCAATTGCCTGTGTTACAAGGTGAAGACTACCTTGAGGTATTTCTAGGCCAGGTACAGTGACGTCAACAATATCTTGTTGGGCATGACTGAGCGTTTCCGATAGTTTGGCTGATAACTTGTCCTTTATAAGATTTTTTAGTTCGTTTACAGCTTTTCCCAATTGGGGATCTGTTTTTACCGGAAGAGTTTTGAAAAGAAAGTTGATTCTGCCTTGTTTTCCGAGATATTTGGTGTTGAGCTTGTCGACATCAGAGGATAAGCTGGACTTTTTGAGATCATTGTCCAACTCATGTTTGATTTGTTCGATTTCTATTACTTTTGTAACCATCACTCTTATGATAACAAAAACTCCCCTGAAGGGGGAGTTTTTTTAAATAAATGTTTTAACCCCCCCGCTATTTTTTGACTGTAAAGAAAACTATGTCTCTAAAAGCGTTGGGTAGATTGGTAGCCAGAGCGGCTAGGACTTTGCGGTTCAAAGCAATCTTTTTGTCGGACAAGGCTTTGATGAATCTAGAGTACTTGGGAGCTTCTGCAATAGAAGAAAGGGCGGAGTTGATACGGGTGATCCAGGTAATTCTCATTTGTTGCTTTCTTTCTTTGCGGCCATTGTAGGCGTATTGACCGGCGTGCAAAACGGCTTCTGAGGCAGTTTTATACAGACGGTTTCTGGTCATGCGGAAACCCTTGGCGAGCTGCAAGACTTTCTTGTGTCCTCTACGACGGACGGTACCGGTTTTTGTTCTAGGCATATTAGTTGTTAGTTACTAGTTCTTGGTTATTTGTTGATTATTAGAGATGGAGCATTTGTTTGATTTTGGTAGCGATCTTGCCGGTAACTTCTTGGTAGTGTCGGTATCTGCGGATCATCTTTTTGCTTTTTTTCCGGCGAAGATGACGCATGTATGGGCTACGGCGAAGCACCTTACCGGTGCCGGTAATTTTGAATCTTTTCATGACGATCTTCCTCGTCTTTTGCTTTTGTTTGGTCATGGCGGTTATTTTTTTGGTTTAACTTGGGCAATCAAGAGTTTACCCAAAAATTTCGGGGCTTCGACAAGCGTGGAGACTTCCGACAGCAGGCTGATAACCTGGGCCATGATTTTCTCTCCAAATTCTTTCTTGGTGATTTCCCTGCCGTGGAATTTTACCACCAACTTGACCCGATCGCCACCTTTGAGGAACTTTTCGGCCTGGCGAACCTTGACCATCATATCGTTTTCGGCCATAAAGGGCTTCAGACGGATTTCTTTGGTTTCTTGTCCCCCTTTGGAACTACCGGAGTGATCTTTTTTATCTTCCTGATACTTGAATTTTTGGAAGTCGATAATTTTGACAATCGGAGGAGTAGCCTTTTCGGTGACTTCCACTAGGTCGAGACCAAGTATGGTCGCTCTTTCGAGGGCATCTTTAGTGGTCATGATGCCTAGTTGTTTACCCTCTTCGTCAACGACCCGGACTTCGGGATAGCGGATATTTTGGTTTATGCGGTAGTATTTACCCAAGTTTGTGTATTTGATTGATATGAGTGCTATTTTACTATATTTTCAGCCACAAAAGGGTTTGGGAATGATAAAATAGCAGTTGATGGGCTCGTAGCTCAGCTGGCTAGAGCGCTGCATTGACATTGCAGAGGTCACTGGTTCGAGTCCAGTCGGGCCCACAAAAGTAATAGGACGGAAATTTAGCCGACGGAGGTGGCCACAGCGCGTTCGTTGGCTTGGGTGTAGGAGTTGCCTTTGGACTTGGCCATGCTCCAGTAGACACCCTTTTTGGTTGATCGGCCGTTGTACATTTCCAGCCAACTATTGGCTTCCTGAACTTTGAGACTAAATATTTGGATCATTTTTTGGATGTGGATAAGGAAACTTTCATGATAGACTCCTGCTTGAACAACCGGGGTCTCGACAGCCTTAAGAAGATTCGAGTCGAGGGTTTTGACTTGTTTGGCTAGGTTCTTGAGCTGATCCCTAATCTCGTCGATGCGTCTTTCGGTTTGCCTTTCTTTGGAAGAGAAGACTTTGCTCCATTCTTGTTGTCTGGCCTGAAAAAAGAGTTCCGCACGGCGTTTTTCGGCCTCTTTTTTGTGTTGAAACTCGGCAAAAGGGTTGGTTTTTGGTTCTTGATTACCGTTTTCAAAGCTGTGGGTCTGAGAACTGCGAAGAGCCTCCAGAAAACTCTGGATTTTGGAGTTACCCTGTCCTTGGTTTGGTGAGCTGCCCATATTACTATTCATAACGTGGCCCTATAATATCAGATGCCCATTAAATAATCAATAGTTTTGCGCCGATTCATGATAGATCGGAGCTGGTCCATCTGTTTTTCCGGTACACTTGACACCTTAGCCAATTCTAGCAGTTCTTTGTCGTTTGTGTCTATTTTTTGGTCTTTGGCTATCTCTAAAAGAATAAGATCGAGCCGAACGGACTTTTCGGCGCTTTCGGCATATTCTTTTTTTACCTCCTCAAGGTTTTTGCTGAGGGCTTTCAGGTAATCCTCAAGGGGTAGATTGAGGGACTTAGACTGGGTGGTTAAACGTGCCAAACTATAATTAACTTCTTCGTTGATGATCAGCTCAGAAATATCAATTTTTTCGTGATCAAGTAAGGCTTGATAAATATCTTCTACTTTTCGTTCCTTTTTTTCTTTGGCTTTGAGATACTTAGAGTAATCGCCGAGCTTAATTTCTGGGTAAAGAGGAAGTTGGAATTTGATCTTCCAACTGCCATCTTTTTCGGCTTTTAACTCTTCCAGAACTGGGCGTCCGAGAAGCCGGTAATGGTTTTCCTCAATGGCGTGTTCGAGGAGATGGCTCATGATGTGATTTAAGATACGGTCACTGAGCTTATCAGGATCAAGAGATTTTTCAGCCACGCCTTTAGGAGCTTTGCCTTGACGGAAACCCTTGACAGTGATGGTTTTGATCATTTCAGCGACGACATGATTTTTTTCAAGATCGACTTCTTCGGAAGAAACAATAGCTTCTAGGTAGGCAGTCCCCTTTTCAATTTTGGTTTGTTTGGTGTTCATATCAATCCAATATTATAGTGGCTTGAGGAGATTTATGCAGGTAGGAATTGATGGTAAAATTGTTGAGCTTGCCGAGGTGGCGAAACGGTAGACGCACTAGCTTTAGGAGCTAGCGGGGCAACCCATGGAGGTTCAAGTCCTCTCCTCGGCACCAAACTTATTCCATATGGTCGAAGAATTGGGAGATACCAGCGCACCACGAACCCTCAGAGGGTGGTGTGTAGGTGGCCATGACTTCACAGGGATCTTTGGTATGTTCACCTTTTAGGAATATTTTGGTGAATTGAGGGGCAATTCTCCTCAGGGCATCCTCATAGTTATCAAATCTGGTCACTTTCAGTACTTCAGGATTGGATGGCTCGGGATAAATCCCCCATCCCCAGCAGTTGTATGAGTTTTCTGGGATTCTTTTGCAAAGATTTGATTCCTGCTGGGCAATGGCTACTAACCAGCGATAATCAAATTGATACTGATCCGAAAGAGAGACGATGAGGTTTGAATATGGCTCTAAGGGAGAGCCAAATTTATGAAGGTACTGGCGGATAATTTCCGGTCGGGCATCGGCGGTGATAACAGAGGTTTTTATTTGTTCGTCGAATGTGGGTAAGGCGGAAAAAATAAATGGTTCTTCCGGGCTGGGAATAGTTTCGGTGGTTTGAGTGTCGGCAGAAGCCCCCAGAATATATTTGTTCTGTTCTCCTTCATTTCCGAAAAGTGAGGTGTTTAGGCCGAAAGCGATGCGTGAAGTAATCAGGAAGAGAGCTAGTAAATACAAAAACCTTTTCGCCATAAGCTAATTTATGGTGGCAGAAAACCGAGGCGATGTCAAGAAAAGGGGTGGGTCAGGCGGGACTCGAACCCGCGACACCCTACTTAAGAGGCAGGTGCTCTAACCAACTGAGCTACTGACCCGAACCTACATATTTTACCTCATTTCAGGGTAAAATAGATCCACGCACCAATAGCTCAACTGGATAGAGCGTCGGCCTTCGAAGCCGCAGGTTGCAGGTTCGACTCCTGCTTGGTGCACAATTTTTCGTATATATTAGATGGTAGTGAATCTATTGATCTTTACGTATGCGCCTGCGGGGCTAGGGCATCTTCGGGTAACGGATGCTTTGGCGGAAAGCAGACCTAAGAACTCCCAATATGTCCTTTTGGGCTCGATCGATCGATTTGTAACCTGGATCCACCGTTTTACCAGCATTAACCCTTTTGGTAAGTACATATTCTTGAGGTCTCAATACGGAGTATTGGAGGATATTTTCACCAATTTTTATCGAGCTGTTTTAATAATGTCATCTGGTCGTGTCTTAAAGCAGTTAAAGGAAATCCTATTGCACAATCACGATTGCGATGATATTTGGATTGTGGCTACTCACTTTGGTATGGCGCATCAGGTGGGGGCTATCAAGGAGAAATTGATTAGAGAAACCGGTAAGAACATAAAATTGATAGTGCAGGTAACGGATGACACATTTCAACATGTATGGTGTGTTCGAGGGGCGGATTTAACCTTTGTTCCCAGTCTATTTGTAAAAGCAAAATTTGAAAAATATGCCAAAAGTCAAAAGATCAATTTCGTTTCCGATGTAATCCCCTACCCGCTTTCAAGTTTACTTACAAGAAAGTTGTCAAAAAAATTGGGGGTTAGACAAAAGGTATTTTCCGAGAAAACCGGGAAAATAAATGTCTCTATTCCCATTTCCGGTGCAGCAGTGGGTCTTTCCTATTTTATGGATTTAATTAAAGAACTAGGAAGATTGTCCGATCGGTTTGAGTTTTGGGTTTTGGTAAAAAAGTCCCCCTTTACCGAAATGTTTATTTCTTCAATATCTATGGTCGCAAATGTTAACGTACTGGTAGGCAAAAACGATATTCAGATGATAGAGCTTTATGAGTTACTGTATGAAAAAAATCTGATACATCTGGAAATTACCAAGCCGAGCGAGCAAGCCTTTAAAGCAATTATTTATCCAACTGCTGTAGGTGGAAGTGTTCTGCTTTTTACATCTCCGGTGGGCAGACAAGAAAGTGAAAATATTAATTTTTTGGAGAGGCATCACTTAATGCCTGAGTCAGGACAAGTTGCTGTGCCTAGAGCGATTAGAATTTCGATAAACCCGAAGATCGCCGCCAAATTTATTAAAAGGGGTGTAAACTCCGGTCTATTTCGGAAGATGAGCTCTCCGAACTTTAAGTTCTCCAAGAAATGCTTGTCTTCAGGCGAAGTCGGTCCTGACGGAGCCAGATTGTTTTGGAAACAGGTCGAGAAAAGATTTGGAAAGTAAGTTGTATGTGAAATAATATATTAATTGTGTGTGACCAGGACATATACGTGTGATGTGTGGTTTTTGTAGTACACTGAATTGATGGCTGTCCAGACCTTTAGGATCTATGATTTAGTTCGTGATACCCGCATCATTCCGGAGGCAGATTTGGGAGAGGCCTCCAAGACAGCGACCCATCTTGATGTACCTTTGCAGGACGTTTTAATAGGAAGGAGACTAATTTCCAAAGATCGTTTAGGAGATCTGATTGCCAAAAATTTGGGAATCGGTTATATCAATTTGAAGGATGTGACAATCTCCAAAGAGGTTTTATCCCTTGTTAAAGAAGAATTGGCTCAAGAAAAGAAAGTGGTTCCAATTGGCCGAGATGGATTTATTCTTCATTTGGCCATGATGGATCCAACTAATCTGGAAACGATCAACTTCATTAGAAAGATTACCGGGATGAACGTGATCCCCTTTTTTGCATTTGAAAGTGATATCAAGTTTGGCTTACATCAGTATAAATCTAGCTTGACTGAGAATTTTCAATTATTAGTTGATCAGGTCGCCAAACAACATCCCGGTCAAGCTACACCCCAAGAATTGGCAGAGGATGTGTCTATTATTCAAGCGGTGGGGAGGATGCTGGAATTTGCGGTAATTGCGGAAGCATCTGATATACATATCGAGGCTCTTGCGGACAGTGTCTTGGTACGTTACCGTATCGATGGCGTTCTCCACGACATGATCACTTTGCCAAAAAGTCTACATCCGGCTATTGTAGCCAGAATAAAAATACTATCCTCTTTGAAGTTGGATGAAACAAGATTACCTCAAGACGGCAGGCTGAAGTTTGAGTCCGACGAGGGAGATGTGGTAAGTCTTCGGGTGTCAATCTTGCCAACCGTTGAGGGTGAGAAAATTGTATTACGTATTTTGGAAAGCGGAGAACTGTCACTTTCTTTAGAGGATTTGGGTTACGACCAGCGCAGTGTTGAGATAATTAAGAAAGCTCTCTTGAGGCCACACGGGATGATTCTGATTACCGGACCCACAGGTTCTGGTAAAACCACCAACCTGTACACAATGCTTAATTTGCTGAACACCGGTGAGGTAAATATTTCAACAGTTGAAGATCCGGTGGAAAATAGAATTAGAAGAATTAATCAAACACAGATTAATACTCAAATTAATTTTAGCTTTGCCGAGGGACTAAGGGCCTTACTCAGACAGGATCCGGACATTGTTATGGTGGGAGAAATACGTGACACGGAAACAGTGGGCATGGCAGTTAACGCCGCCATGACCGGCCATCTAGTTCTTTCTACTTTACATACGAATGACTCTCCCGGTGCTATTCCCCGCTTAATTGATTTGGGAGCAGAACCGTTTCTGTTGGCATCCACCCTGGAGCTCGTAATTGCGCAAAGGCTGGTCAGGAAAATCTGTCCAAAGTGTCAGACGACTCAACCGGCAAATTCGAAGATCTCTGATTATATTGTGGCTAATGTTCCCGACCTGTTGGAGCGAGACGAAATTTCTAAACTAATTCCATCTCAAATCAAGGTGGCACCGGGTTGCGATTTTTGCAAATATACAGGATATTCCGGCAGAACTGGTTTGTATGAGATGTTTACCGTGAATGAAGAAATCCGTCAGTTAATTTTAGATAGATCTTCCGCTAATAAGATTAAATCGGCGGCAATCAAAAGCGGTATGCGAACGATGTTGGTTGATGGAATCAATAAGATAGCTCAAGGAATCACTACTTTTGAAGAAGTATTAAGAGTTACGAGAGATTAAATGTCTGAATTTGAATATACAGGGGTTAGTCGAGATCAGTACCAAAGCGGTAGTTTGTTTGCCGGTTCAGAATCCGAAGCAGAAATGATTTTATTGGAGCAGGGAGTTTCGGTGGTAAGCCTAAGTTTAAAGAGACAGATGAGTTTCGGAATATTTGGCAGTTATTTTTCGAGAATTTCCAGAGAGATGAATGAAAAAATGAGTCCTCAGGAAAAAGTACTGTTTACAAGTCAACTTTCTTCAATGGTTAAAGCGGGATTGCCTCTAATTGATGCTTTGGGGACGTTTGTTGACGAAAAAAGAAAGGGTGGGTCCGCGATCGTAATTAACAAAATAATGCTTGAGGTTCAGTCCGGTGGGAAGCTATCAGATGCGTTGTCACGTTTCCCAAAGATTTTTAACGCAACCTATTTAGCTATTGTGAGAGCTGGAGAAAATAGTGGAACTCTGGACGATAGTTTGGGATACTTAGCAGAGCTATTACGGAGAGAGAATGCGTTGCTAGCAAGAGTAAGGTCGGCACTAATCTATCCAACTGTAGTGGTAGCTGCGATGATTTCGGTGATGATTTTTATTAGTGTTTCGATTATTCCCAAAATCATTACTTTTGCCGAAAGTTCCGGACAAAAATTGCCCGGTTACACTTTGTTCTTGGTCTCTATTGTTTCGTTTGGGACTAGATACTGGTATTTGGTATTGGCGGTGACGATTGGAGTGTTGCTGGCTATAATATTTTTCTTACGGAGCAGAAAGGGTAGCCGTTGGTTTGGTAAAATTAGTCTAAAATTACCTTTGGCTGGTCTGGTGATAGCAAGATATAATCAGGCACGTTTTGCTCGAGTGTTGGCTGGTTTCTATAACTATGGTGTTAACATAGTAATTTCTTTCGATATTTTGTCGGCTAGTCTCGGAAATCCTTTGTATAGCGATGCTTGTGTAAGGATCAAAGACCGCTTGACTTTGGGGACCAGTTTGGCCGAGGCGATCGCCGTGGAAAGCGATCTGTTTCCAAGTATCATGACCAAACTGATTAAGGGGGCTGAGAAAACCGGAGTTATTGGTAATACTTTGGACAAACTGGCTCTGTATTACGAAGACGAATTGGAAAACATATTGGGGAATATTTTGACATTAATTGAGCCGGTAATGGTTTTTATTTTGGGGTTCGGAGTATTGGGTCTCGCATTGGCCGTAATTTTGCCGATTTATAAAATAACTTCGACCTTAAAATAATGTTCATAGATTTTAATGACGATGATGGATTTACTTTGTTTGAGATATTAATAGTGATGGCTGTAGTCTTGGTGATTTCCACCGCTGGAGTTATTAATTTGTTTCGTTTGCAAAGTGTATTCATCCTAAGGAGTTCGGCCGACGAAATCAGATCGATGGTTCAGTACGGACGTGAGTTAGCAATAGCCAATAAGGATTTGGCAAGCTATAGTCTGTCTCTTTCCGGATCAGTTGTTAATCTTCAAAAAAACGGGTTGGAGTTTTCGCGTTACATTATTCCTCAGAAGGTGATGATAAATCCCGCCTCTTTTTACTGGAGCTTTATGCCTATTACCGGTGGTGTAGAAACGTGTTCACCTTGTCAGCTATTACTGAGATCTAATGGGATAAACGAAATAATTAATATTCAGACTAATGGCATCGTGGACTAGACCGCAGACCGGTTTTACTCTGGTTGAAGCCATGATTTCGGTGGCCGTATTGCTGGTGTTAGCCGTGGGTAGTGTGGCGGCAAATAGATTAACTTCTTCCGGTGTGACCATTAACAAGCTTCGTTCACAGGCCAATACTTTGTCTGTTGAGGCGATGGAGGCATTACTGAGTATGAGGGCCGAGAACTTCTTAGGTTTAAGCATGGGAGTTTTTCACCCTGTTTTTGGTGAAAGCGGATGGAATTTGGTTTCTGGACAGGAAACGGTTGGTAGCTTTACTCGATCTATAACATTAAATCCGGTGCAGAGAAACCTGGTTTGCTTTGTAGCGGTATGTGATATTACTGTTCAGGGTGGAATTGATGACCCCGGCAGTTTGAATGCTGATGTAAAAGTGAGCTGGTTGCAAGGCGGGCAAGACAAAGAAATACATTTGACTTCATTAATTACTTACTGGCGATGAGAGGTTTTACACTATTCGAAACTCTACTTGCCATGACTATAGTATCAATTGTAAGTGTAACCTCCGTTTATATTTTATTTTTAAGTTTAAACTTACGGGATCTT